>ENA-OSEO01000812-OSEO01000812.1-sediment-metagenome-genome-assembly--contig:-NODE-812-length-70161-cov-116.514668_pt1 | contig 70161 bp, 62 predicted proteins | sample MGYA00237883_ERZ534232 | MGnify/ENA metagenome assembly ERZ534232
CCATGATGCCGACTGGTTTAGCAAGAAAAGAAGAAATAAAGAGGGGAGCTTGACTTCTTCTCTCGCGATTAGACAACCACTTATTGAGATCAGACTAGAGGGGCTTGCCCCACAATTTGCGCCGCGGCGTCGGGGGTTGGCGTGGTGATGGGTCGAAAACCGGGCGACTGGGCCACAAACGAAGCGGGGCCCACGGGCCTGAACCCGTGGGCCCCGAACCCGGAGCTATTTGGTTACGTTGAACCCGCCGTTGCCGATGGGCGAAGAATATTTGCCGCTGATCTTGTTGTCGGTGTAGGTGCCGTCGAAGTGGATGTTCACGCCGCCGGCCTTCAAATCGCCGATGAACATGCCGCCCTTGGCGGTGCCGTTCAGGGGGCCGCTGATGTCGCCCTCCACGGTCTTGACCAGAGTCCAGGTGCCGTTGACTTTGTCGCCGTTTTGGGTGAGGTTGCCGTGCAGCTTACCGTTCTTGATCTCTCCGCCGGGGCAAGTCCACTGGCCGGACCAGTTACCGGTAAGGCCGCCTCCGGCCATGGCCACCGAAACGCCGGTCAACAGCAACACCCCAAAAGCCAGAACCAGCATAAGTTTCAGCGATTTCGTCATTCACTTCTTCCTTTCGATATAAGCCTGTGGTTAAGTTCCCTAGCTCGATTTAACCAAGCTCCTCCCTTGAAGCCTTGGAAGGCTTTACTACTTGGTCCAAACTTGGGATTTTTACGGGGACGAGACGCCGATCATCCCACCATCCCTGGGCCTGGGGCAGTGGCGCGGCTTTTAATCAGCCGCGTCGGCTTTGGGTTTTGGAAAAGTCACTAAGACGTTTATCACGGCTACACCCCCATACATTTCGGCTTCAAAAGTGCCGGCCTCTTTTGTACTAGAATAGGTACAAAATTATCTTTTGCAAGTCCAATCATTCATCCCGCAGGGCCAGAATGGGATTTAGGCGGCTGGCCTGACGGGCCGGGAAGTAGCCGAAGAACACCCCGATGGCGCTGGAGACGCCCACCCCCAGGGCCAGGCCCATGCCGGAGACGAAAAATATCCAGCTGTTGACCTTGGCCAGGACGTAGGCCGCGCCCACCCCCAGGGCGATGCCGATCAACCCGCCGGCCAGGCACAGAATCACCGACTCCACCAGGAACTGGGCCCTGATGTCGCTCTGCATGGCCCCCAGGGCCCGGCGCACCCCGATCTCCTTGCGGCGCTCGCTCACCGCCACCAACATCACGTTCATCACCCCGATACCCCCCACCAAGAGGGAGATGCTGCCGATGGCCCCCAGCAGGAGCGTGAACAAGCGGCTTTGCTTGGCCATCTCGTTGATGAGCTGCTCGGCGCTGCGTACCTGGATGCTCATGTCGGGTTGGTACATCTTGAAATACTGATCGAGCCGACTTTTAAGCCCCCGGCGGTCCACCCCCGGGGCCAGGCGGGCCATGATCTCGGATATCGAGCGCTCTTTTTTGAACAAAAACGAGGTGTGGATGGGAATCATCATGCCGGGGTTGATCTCAAAGGGCCGCATGCCGCCCTCCTCCGCCCTTGCCAGCACCCCGACTATCTTGAAACCGCGCCCCTTGAAAAACACCGTCTTGCCCAGGGGGTCCCCGGACCCCAGCTTGGCCAGCTTGGCCGCCGCCCCCGCGCCCAGCACCCCGAAGAAGGAGTACCCGTCCAGGTCGCTGATGAAGCGCCCCTTGGCCAGGGTCAGCTTGTTGAGATCCGCGAAGCTTCTGGTGACCCCCAGCACCGGCATGTCCAGGGCCTTGTCGGCGAACAGCGGCTGGCCCCAACTGCTGGTGTAGGGGGCAACCTCTTCCAGTTTGGGGAACTTCTTGGCCAGGCCCTTGGCCTCCTCCCAGGTGATCATCTGATCCGGGCGGTCCTGGTTGCCGCCGCCGCCCTGGGGGTCTCCCCAACCGCGCTGGATGGTGATGATGTTGGTGCCCATCTGGCGGAACTGCTGCTCGGAGGTGAGCTGCACCATCTCGCCCACCGTAACCAGGGCGATGACCGAACCGATGCCGATGACAATGCCGATAAGGGCCAGGAGGGTCCGCTGCTTGGCCGCGGCCTGGCTCTTGAGCGCCTCGCGCACTATTTCGTTGAAGGAGATCACGGGCGCTCAAACCTCCAGCAAATGGCCGTCGGCCATGCGCACCGTGCGGCGGCACTGCTTGCCCACTTTGGGGTCGTGGGTGACCATCACCGTGGTTATCTTGTTCTCCCGGTTCAGCTCCAGAAAGATGTCCAATATCTCCTGGCTCACCTGGGAATCCAGGGCGCCGGTGGGCTCGTCGGCCAGGATCAGGGTGGGGCTGCCGGATAGGGCCCTGGCTATGGCCACTCTTTGTTGCTGGCCGCCGGATAGCTCCGGGGGGCGGTGGGCCATGCGGTCGGCCATGCCCACCCGCTTGAGCATCTGTTTGGCCACCTTTTCGCGCTGGCGCGGCGGCATCCCCCGGTAAACCAGGGGCAGCATCACGTTTTCCAGGGCGTTGAGCCGGGGCAGCAGGTTGAACTGCTGGAAGATGAAGCCGATCTTTTGGTTGCGGATGTGGGCCAGTTGGTTGTCGTCCAGGTGCCCGGCGTCCTGGTCCTCGAACTGGTAGTCGCCCCCGCTGGGGCTGTCCAAAAACCCGATGATGTTCATCAAGGTGGATTTGCCCCCGCCGCTCTCGCCCATAATGGCCAACAGCTCGCCGGGCTCCACGGTCAAATCCACGCCCCTGAGCACGTCGACGCTAATGTCGCCGATGTGATAGGTCTTGGTTATGCCGCGGAGCTCGATGAGGGCCATGGTGCGCTTCAGCTCCCCTGGTGGGAGGCGGGCATTACCACCTTGTCGCCGGATTTCAGGCCCTCGGTTATCTCCACCTTGTCCATGGTGGTGATGCCGGTCTTCACCTTCACGTCCTTGCGATGCCCCTTATCGTCGATCACGGTCACGGCGCTGCCGCCCTGGGCGCTGGGGTGCACCGCCTCGATGGGCACCGTCAGGGCCTTGGGGTTGTGGTAGACCTCCACCTCCAGGTCGGAGCTCATGCCCAGGCGCAACTTGGCCTGCTGGGCGGGGGTGAGCTTGTCGGTGATCACGGTCACCGCGAAGGTCGGCGGCGTGCCGGAGCCGTTCTGGGTGCCCTGGGAGCTCACCGAGTCGATGCGCCCTTCGAGCGCCAGATCCGCGAAGGCGTAGCTGGTGATCAACACCTTCTGCCCTTTTTTCAGCTTGGCCACGTTCAGCTCGCCCACGTTGGTGGAAACCGAAAGCCGCTCCAGGTTGCCCAGGGCCAGCAGGACCTGCCCCTTGCCCACCTCGTAGCCCACCTCCACGGTTTTGTCCTTTTTGTCGGCCTGGCTACCGGCGGGCTTTATGACCACTCCCACCACCGGAGCCACGATGCGGCCCTTTTTAATGTCATGGCGAATCTTGGCCAGCTTGGCGTCGGCGTTTTCCTTTTGCAGCTTGGCCACCAGCAGGTTTTTGCGTTTGCCCTTTTCTATGGCCGCACGCAGTTGGTCCTTGAGGTTGGAGAGGCTTATGTTCTGGTTGAGCACCTGTTCTTTCAAGGAGCGGTACTCGTCCAGGGGGATGATGCCCTTCTCGTAGAGCATCTTGGACTCCTGCAGCTTCTGCTGGGTCACTTCCAGGTCGTTTTTGGCCTTGTCCAACTCGCGCTGGGCCTGCAACACCGTCTGGCTGTTCTTCCAGTCCTTGAGCTTGCTGTAGTCCTCCTGGGCCTTGATGGCCGCGACCTCCGCGTCCCTGAGCTTCAGTTCCAGCTCCGAGGTGTCCAGCCTGAGCAGCAGATCGCCCTTGTTCACCTTTTGCCCATAGTCGAAATGCCGCTCCAAAATGCGGCCGGCGAACGGGCTGAGCAGGTTGATGGTCTCATAGGGCTGGATGCTGCCCGAGAGCCGTATGGAGGAGTTGAGGGGCCCGGGCTGCACCATGTAGGCGGCTCCGGCGGCTCCGCTTTTGCCGGGGCCCTCGAACTTGTGCTCCACGTAGGGGACCAGATGGGTGCGGGTCCACACGTAATAGCCAACCCCCGCGAAGATAAGGATCACCGCCAGGGCCGCCCAGAGGCGCAGGCGCAGGCTGCTCCTCAGGCGCTGCTCCAGTTTCTTGGTTTCCTGCTCCAGGCGCAGGGCCCAGTTGGTGGCCTGATCGTGCTTCTTTTGCTGGTGACGGCGCATTTGCTCCTGACGGCTGACATCGGCCAGCACCACCGCCGACTCGCCCCCGGCCAAAGGGGTGACGGTCAGGGCCACATGGCGCTCATCGCCATCGGAGCCGGCCAGGGGAATGACCAAGCCGCTGATGGCGGTGCCCTTGGCCTGGGCCGAGGCGATGCTCTTGAAAAGCTCTTCGCCCTGCTCCAGCCGGTCGGCGAACAGCTGGGAGAACTCCCGCCCGGCGGCGTGCTCCGGGTCCAGGCCCAAAATCCGTCCCGCGGCGGGGTTCATCTTTAACACCTCGCCCCGGGGCCCCAGGCCCAAGATTCCCTGGGGCAGGCCGCTGACCAGTGTTTGGTAGTCGAGCGTGGCTTCAGCCATGGCTCATCAACTCCTCGTTTGCCGCCGGTTCATCGGTCCCACACCTTTTTTTCGGCGGACTTGCGCTGGGTCTTGAAAGCTATGCGCCAGGTGTTGAGGGTGGTGCCCAGGGTCTGGTCCAGGGCCACCAGGCTGTTGAGATAATCCACCTCCGCGGTGAGCAGGGTGTTTTCCGCGTTGGCCAGGTCCAGCTGGTAGCTCACCACCTGAAAGTTGGAGGAACGCCCGTACTTCAGCTTTTCCTGCTCGTTTTCAAGTTGCAGTTGGGAAAGCCGCAGGGCCTCACGGGACAGTTTCACCTGCTCCCGTTTTATGTTCAGATCCCTCAGGCCGTTGTCCACGTCGATCTGCAGGTTCTCGTTGGACTGCCTGAGGCTGTTCTGGGCCTTAAACAGGTTGGAGCGGGCCGACAGCAGCTGGGCCTGGCGGCTGAGGCGGGGCTGGCCATAGACCGGGATGCTCAGATACAGGCCCGCGCTCCAGTTGGTTTCGTTGCTGTTACCCTGGTCGTTGGAGTTGGTGTCGGTGCGGTTGTAGTTCACCAGCAGGTTCAGGTCCCAGAGCATGTTGTTCTTGGCCAGGATGAGGTCCTGCTTGCTGTATTCCAAAACCAGTTTGGCCTGCAAATAGGCCGGCTGGTTGGCATAGGCCAGGGCCAGGGCCTGCTTGGTGGTGGGCAGCACCTCGGGCAGCTTCAGCACCTCGGTGGGATTGATCTTGGTGTTTTTGTTCAGATTCAGGGTGCGCAGCAGCTCCAGGCGGGCCTGTTGCACGTCGTTGAGGGTCTGCTGGTAGGCGATGCGCTGGTTGGCCAGGTTGGACTGGGACTGCACCAGGTCGCTTTTGGCCATGCGCCCGGCGGAGATGAGGGCCTTGTTCTCTTGCAGCAGCTGATAGGCCCGGTTCAGGGAGCGCAGCACGATGGCCACCTGCCGGGCCGACTCCAGGAAAGAGCGGTAATCATAAATAGTGGTGGTGATGGTGTCGATGAGGGTGCCCTTGAGGGCCAGGATGTTCTGCTGCTCGGTGATGCGGGCCTGGCGCACCGAGGCCATGTTCACGTCAATGCCGCCACCCCTGAGCAGGGGTTGTTGCATCTGAATGCTCCAGGTGTTGGAGGTGCTGTCGTCGTCGCTGGAATAGCTGCCGGAGGTGTCGCCGCGGGTCTTGTCGTACTCCCAGCTGAAGGTGAACTGGGCCCCGGTGGGTATCAGTTCGCTCACCGAGGCCCTGGCCTGGAACTGGGTGTCGTTGCTGTCGGTGTTGTAGGTGAATCCGTCGGTTTCGTCATCGTCATCGGTGCCCGTGCGCACCAAATTGGAGTCGAAGGTTACGTCGGGCTTGAACTTGTGCTCCTCCACCTCCAGGCCGAATTTCTGCACCACCCGGTCCAGGTAGGCGTTTTCGATGCTGGTGTTGCCGCGCACCACCAGAAAGACGGCATCGGGCAGGCTCATTTCCCGAGCCTTGCCCACGCCGCCTCCGGGCAACAGGGGCAGGTTGCTTTGCGCCTCGCCCTCCCCAAGGGCCGTCCCGGCGCTCAGCAGCAGAACGAGGGCGAGCGTCACGGCCCATCCCACCCCCTTTTTAAGAATGTTCCACTGTAAGCATTTCATGTCGCCTGATAATAGCCTCGCGCTACTCCCAAGCCAACCATAATCATCAATTTGTGATGTTTAGCGGACTCTTGCGGCAATTCCGTCTCCCCGGGCCGCCTCCTCCAAGTGATGACATGTCCTAAATTTACTATGGTTTATGTGCCTTAATACGCTTCAGCCACTTCGGGAGGTCTACCATAGAAATGTCATGCTAGGTTATGGACTTAGGCAAGCCACCCGGTGTAGCCTGAATAGACAACATCGCCGGGGATACCAGGACGAACTCCCGCCGGCGCTAAAGAGATGCGGCAGGCCGCGCACCGCCCTGCAGGCTCCGAACTGTTGCCGACACACCACCCTTGGAGGTGCTCATGGACACTATGACCACTTACGTCACCCAAATCAGCGATGTGGGTAACAAGTTCGGCCCTATTGTAGTCAAGGCATTGATCCTGTTGGTGATCGTCCTGTTCTTGACCATATTCCTGGGGCGGGTGCTGGCCAACCTGCTGGTGAAATTCGGCGTGCCCGAGCGCCGGGCGGCCATGTCGGTCACCGGCCTGCACATCATGGTGCTGTTCATGGCCGCCCTGGTGGTGTTGAACGTGCTGGGCTTCCCCGGCATGCTCCTGTTCCGCACCATAGTGGTGATCCTCATGGTCCTGGTGGCCGCCTATATCATCGCCAAGCCCTACATCCCCAGGCTGCCGCTCAAGAAGGGCGACACCGTGGGCATCGGGGGCAAGGTGGGCAACGTGGAGGCGGTCTCCATCATGTACACCCAGCTCAAGACCTTTGACGGCAAGGTGATCTTCATTCCCAACCACAAGGTGATGAACGACCAGGTGGTGAACTTCAGCGCCAAACCCAAACGCCGGGTGGACATCGACTTTTTCATCCCCTACGACCAGGACCTGGCCAAGGTGAAAAAAGTGGTTATGGACATCTTGGAGGGCGACGAGCGGGTGCTGGACAAGCCCGCCCCCAAGGTGGTCATCGCCAGGTTCTCGCCCAACTACCGGGAGATGCAGGCCCGCTTCTGGGTGGCCCGCAAACACGCCATCACCGGTAAGTGGTCCCTCAACGAGGTGATCGACAACAGGTTTGCCGAGGAGGGCATCGCCATGGCCGCGCCCCGGCTGGCCCTGGTGGGCGGCGCCCCGGCCCGTGGGGACATCCCGGCCTAACCTAAAGCAAGCGCTTTAACCGATACCTCCCGCCGCCCCCCGGATTCGCTCCAGGGGGCGGCGTCGTTTTAGAGCCAAGCCAGCCCCATTTTGTCAACCGCCTTACCCTTTGGAAGTCTCTCCAGGCCGGCCGCGCACTCGGCTCTTTTCCGCCTCCAACCTCAACTGGTTGTAACTAAAAGTGAAATAATTTTTTCCGGCGCGGCGCTCCTGGCTGGTGCGGCGCTTGCAGTGTCAAGGGGCACGGGCCCGGCGGTCGCAGACGCCATCCGGGCCCCGCGACACCGCCGAAACGGGAGCCGGGAATATGGCCTTGAACACGATGCAAAGCAAGCCGGTCAATCGCGGGAGGTTGGCCCTGGAGGACCAGACCCTGCGCGAGGCCTTTCAGATCCAACCCCACGAGATACCGCTCACCGAGCGCCTGCGCCTGCTGGAGGCGCTGGTCCAGGCTGGAGTGAAACGCTTCCAGGTGGGCTCTCTGGTGCGGGCCGACCGCATGCCCCAGATGTCCCACATCGAGCAGTTGTTCGCCAATGTCAAGCAATTGCCCGGCCTGGAGATATGGGCCCTGGTGTTCAACTTCCGGGGCCTGAAGCGGGCCATGGACTGCGGCATCACCCACGTGGCCCTGTCCGCCTCCCTGTCGCCCATCCACAGCCGGCGCAACCTGCGCTGCTCGGTGGAGCACGGCATGGCCCGCTGCCGGGACATGGCCGCCGAGGCCCTGGCCCAAGGCCTCACCGTGCGCATGGGCTTGCAGTGCGCCTTTGGAGGCCCCATGCTGGGGCCGCCGGAACCCATGCGCCTTTTGCAATGGCTCATGCCCTTCCATAGCCTGGGGGTGCGGCGCCTGGCCCTGGCCGACACCGCCGGACGGGCCACTCCCCAGGGCCTGAGAGACACCATAAAGTATTTGCGCGAAGGCCTGCCCGGCGCGGAGTTGGGCCTGCACCTGCACGGCGACCAGGAGCGGTTGGCCGCCAACCTGGAAGCCGCCTGGAGCGGTGGGGCCTCTTGGCTGGATGCCACCCTGTTGGGCCGGGGCGGCTGCCCCTTTTTGCCCGGCCAGCCCCCGGCCAACCTGCCGCTGGGCCTGGCCGCGGAGTTCCTGGCCCGCCAAGGCGTGGATGCCGGGCTGGACTTCGCCGCTCTGGAGCGGGCCGAGGCCCTGCTTGATACCATTTTGTCCAACAGAAGGGTAAGAGTAATGCACTAAACGTACCCATGGGTATGTTTAATGCATTTATAGGTCTAAAATGTAACTTTATCTAGGGCAGCTTGAAGCGCCTATTGGGGAACAAAGGAGCTTTAGCACAGAATAACAACCAGTTAAGCCGTTAATTTTATCCGGCACCGAATTTGCAGTTCCCAACAGCATGAGACAGCAGGTCACAGAGCTGGAACTGCGGGTTCTGTTCGAGATCAGCCGGGTGATCGGCGAGGCCCTGAATCTTTCCCAGACCCTGGACCGGGTGCTGGGCATCATGTCCGACACCCTGTCCATGAAGCGGGCCACGGTGACCCTGCGCGACAACCGCACCGGCAGCCTGGCCATCTACGCCTCCTACGGCCTCACCCAGCGGGAGATGAGCCGAGGGGTGTACAACCAGGGCGAGGGGGTCACCGGGCGCATCTTCCAGACCGCCCAGCCCTTTTACGTGCCCGACGTGAGCCGCGAGCCTCTGTTCCTCAACAAGACCCAGTCCCGCGACCTGGACAAGGGCAAGGTGGCCTTCGTAGGGGTGCCCATCCTCTTGCAGGGCGAGCCCATCGGGGTCTTGAACGTGGACCGCCTCTTTGGCGAAGAGGTCTCGGCCTCCGAGGACATCCGCTTCCTCACCATCGTGGCCCAGCTAATCGGCCAGTTCGTGGAGCTCAACCAGCAGGTGGAGCGGCGCGAGGAGCTTTTGCGCCGCCAGAACAAGCAGCTCAAGGACGAGATCTCCTCGCGCTACAACAACTTCTTTATCGTGGGCAAAAGCCCGGCCATGCGCGAGTTGCAGGGTCTGTTGGGCAAGGTAGCCCCGGCCAAGGCCTCAGTGCTGCTTCTGGGCGAGTCGGGCACCGGCAAGACCCTGGTGGCCCGCATCATCCACGAGATGAGCAACCGGGCCGACGGGCCCTTTGTGAAGATCAACTGCGCCGCCCTGCCCGAGAACCTGCTGGAGTCGGAGCTGTTCGGCCACGCCAAGGGGGCCTTCACCGGGGCCACCGAGGAAAAGCCCGGCCGCTTCGAGGAGGCCGACGGCGGCACCATCTTTTTGGACGAGATCGCCGAGATGCCCGTAGCGTTGCAGGCCAAGCTGCTGCGCTTTCTGCAGGACAAGGAGTTCGAGCGCCTGGGCTCGCCCAAGACCCACAAGGTGGACGTGCGCATCATCGCGGCCACCAATCAGGACCTGCCCGACCTGGTGGAGCACAAGGAGTTCCGCCAGGATCTGTACTACCGCCTAAACGTGTTCCCCCTGCACCTGCCGCCCCTCAGGGAGCGAGTGGAGGACATCCCCCTGCTCATCAACCACTTCCTGGACAAGAACTCCGAGGAGTACAACCGCCGCCTGGTCATCGACCGCGCGGCCAGGGACATCCTGCTCGGCTACCAGTGGCCGGGCAACGTGCGCGAGTTGGAGAACATCATCGAGCGCCTGAGCATCATGGTGGATCAGGACACCATCGGTGCGGCCGACCTGCCCGGTTTTCTACGCAGCTCTGAATCGGTGCGGTGCGAATCCGGCGACGACGACGGCACGGGCAGCAAGCTGGAGGACATGGAAAAGGCCGAGCTGCTGGAAGCCCTCAAGCGCAACCGCTGGGTGCAGTCCCGGGCGGCCCAGGATCTGGGCATAACCCTGCGCAAGCTGGGTTATCGCCTAAAAAAGTACGGACTGGACGATAAGGTGAAAAAAGAGCGCCGATGTCTGGTGGGCAGCTGAGCCGCCGCCGAGCATCGCTGTAAATATGCTGGGTGCTTGGCGGCCCCAGACCCCTCCCGCCCTTGAGGCTTCTTTTCATGGGGCATGCGGCGTATCGCCGCGTAAGGCCCACGAGTACTGCCTTGTCTTGTTTCAGCTAATACTTTCCCCGTAAACATCATACTTTCTTGGCAGGCCCCGTTATATGTTTTATTTAACATTAATACTGAATTTAGCGCGATTTTTGACAAACACGTAGAACCTTTTTACCTCCACGTAAAACCAGCTTGCGCTCTCTCACTCCTCCTGACCGCCCCTCAACTGGGGACAAATTTTTATTCGTCACCCTATTCGCGTAGTTGGCCCTCCCCCGGCGCGGGGCTGGGCCGGGTTGGCAAGGCCCTTGCCTATACACAGGCTCAAAGCAACCCAGAAAGGGAGGCCCAAGGGCAATGAGAAAAATAGCAATATACGGCAAAGGCGGAATCGGAAAGTCCACCACCACCCAGAACACGGTGGCCGGGCTCGCGGAGATGGGCAAGAAGGTAATGGTGGTCGGCTGCGACCCCAAGGCGGACTCCACCCGGCTTCTCCTGGGCGGCCTGGCCCAGAAGTCGGTCCTGGACACCCTGCGCGAAGAAGGCGAGGACATCGAGCTCATGGACATCCGCCGGGGCGGCTACGGCGGCACATGGTGCGTGGAGTCCGGCGGCCCCGAGCCCGGCGTGGGCTGTGCCGGGCGCGGCATCATCACCTCCATCAACATGCTCGAATCCCTGGGCGCTTACGAGGAGTCCGAGGAGCTCGACTACGCCTTCTACGATGTCCTGGGCGACGTGGTCTGCGGCGGCTTCGCCATGCCCATCCGCGACGGCAAGGCCGAGGAGATCTACATCGTCTGCTCCGGCGAGATGATGGCCATGTACGCGGCCAACAACATCTGCAAGGGCATCCGCAAGTACGCCGAATCGGGCAAGGTTCGCCTGGGCGGGCTCATCTGCAACTCCAGAAACGTGGACAACGAATACGAGATGATCGAGGCCCTGGCCGAAAAGATCGGCACCCAGATGATCTACTTCGTGCCGCGCGACAACGACGTGCAGCGGGCGGAGATCAACCGCAAGACGGTAATCGAATGGAACTCCGACGCGCCCCAGGCCAACCACTATCGCGCCCTGGCCAGGGCCATCGACGAGAACCAGAAGTTCGTTATCCCCAACCCCCTGCAGATCGAGGAACTGGAGCAGTTGCTGTTGGACTTCGGTCTGCTGGCGGCCTAACCACCCTAACCCGCGAAAGATGGATAACCACATGATGATGATGGTGAGAGCAATCGTGAGGCCAGAGAAGGCCGACGAAGTACTTAAGGCCCTGATGGACGCGGGCTTCCCCGCGGTCACCAAGTACTCGGTGGCGGGCCGGGGCAAACAGCGCGGCATCAAGATCGGCCAGGTCACCTACGACGAAATCCCCAAGACCTTGCTCATGAGCGTGATCAGGGACGAGGACGTGGAGTTCGCGATCAAGACCATCATGGAGGCGGCCCGCACCAAGGGCAAGGGAGCCTTCGGCGACGGCAAGATCTTCGTCAGCCCGGTGGATGAGGTTTACACCATCAGTTCCGGTGTCTGCGACACCGCGCCGGTGGAGGAAGCCGAGGCCACGGCATGAAAGAGATAATTGCCGTGGTGCGCATGAACACCATGAACCAGACCAAGCAGGCCCTGACCAAGATCGGCATCGACTCCATGTTCGCCCATGAGTGTCAGGGGCGCGGCAAGGGACTGGTGGACAGCAAGATCCTGGCCGGAGCCAGCCAGGGCTACGAGGAGGCCATCGCCCTGCTGGGCGAAAAGGGCAAGCTCTACTCCAAGCGCATGCTGACCATGGTGGTTTCAGACCACAACGTGGAGCCGGTGATCATGACCCTGATCGAGACCAACCAGACCGGCAAGCCCGGCGACGGCAAGATCTTCGTCCTGCCGATCAGCAACGCTGCCCGGGTGCGCACCGGAGAAATCGGCCCCAAGGCAATCGTCTAGGACGGCGGGGAGATAGCAGAAATGATTTCAGCCCATGACAACAAGGCGCCGGCGGACCTGGCGGTCATCAAGGAAAAGATACTGGGAAAGTATCCTCCCAAGGTGGCCCGCAAGCGCGCCAAGCAGATTCTGATAAACGAGGCCCTGGAAAACGAGACCCCCGAGATAACCGCCAACGTGCGCACCATCCCCGGCATCATCACCATGCGGGGCTGCACCTACGCGGGCTGCAAGGGCGTCATCATGGGGCCCACCCGCGACATCGTCAACATCACCCACGGCCCCATCGGCTGCGGCTTCTACTCCTGGCTGACCCGCCGCAACCAGACCGACGCCAGCGCCCCGGACGCCGAGAACTACATGACCTACTGCTTCAGCACGGACATGCAGGACAAGGACATCATCTTCGGCGGCGAGAAAAAGCTGGAGGCGGCCATCCAGGAGGCCTACGACATTTTCCACCCCAAGGGCATCTGCATCTTCGCCACCTGCCCGGTGGGGCTCATCGGCGACGACATCCACGCGGTGGCCCTCAAGATGAAGAACAAGCTGGGCGACTGCAACGTCTTCGCCTTTAGCTGCGAGGGCTACAAAGGCGTGTCCCAGTCGGCCGGCCACCATATCGCCAACAACCAGGTGTTTCGCCATCTGGTGGGGCTCAACGACGAGAACAAGCCCGGCGAGTACAAGATTAACCTCCTGGGCGAGTACAACATCGGCGGCGACGGCTTTGAGATCGACCGCATTCTTAAGAAGTGCGGCATCACCAACATCGCCACCTTCAGCGGCAACTCCAGCTACGACCAGTTCGCCAGCGCCCACACCGCCGACCTCAACGCGGTGATGTGCCACCGCTCCATCAACTACGTGGCCGACATGCTGGAGGTCAAGTACGGCATCCCCTGGGTGAAGATCAACTTCATCGGGGCCGAGGCCACGGCCAAGTCCCTGCGCAAGATCGCCAAGTACTTCGACGACCCCATCCTCACCGAGCGGGTGGAAGCGGTGATCGCCGAGGAGATGCCCGCGGTGGCCGAGGTGGCCAAGGAGGTCCGGCCGCGCACCGAAGGCAAGACGGCCATGCTCTTCGTGGGCGGCTCCAGGGCCCACCACTACCAGGAGCTGTTCAAGGAACTGGGCATGAAGACCATCAGCGCGGGATACGAGTTCGCCCACCGCGACGACTACGAGGGGCGCCACGTGCTGCCGGGCCTCAAGGTGGACGCCGACTCGCGCAACATCGAGGAGATCGAGGTCAGTCCTGACGAGACCCGCTACAACCCGCGCAAGAGTGAAGAGGACATCGAGGCTCTGGTCAGCTCCGGCCTCGACTTCAAGCAGTACGAGGGCATGATCCCGGACATGGAAAAAGGCACCGTGGTCATCGACGACCTCAACCAGTACGAGGCCGAAAAGATGGTGGAGCTCATGAAGCCCGACATCTTCTGCGCGGGCATCAAGGAGAAGTTCTCCATCCAGAAGCTGGGCATTCCCATGAAGCAGCTGCACAGCTACGACTCCGGCGGACCCTATGCCGGCTTCCGGGGGGCGGTGAACTTCTATCACGAGATCGACCGCCTGGTGAACAGCAAGGTGTGGGGATATCTCAAGGCCCCCTGGCAGGAGAACCCCGAGCTCTCGGCCACCTACGTTTGGGAATAACCGCCGCGGGACAAGGACACGAACCATGCTACTGAGACATACGCCAAAAGAGATCAGCGAGCGCCACGCCCTGACCATCAACCCGGCCAAGACCTGTCAGCCCATCGGGGCCATGTACGCCGCCCTGGGCATGCACGGTTGCATGCCCCACAGCCACGGCTCCCAGGGCTGCTGCGCCTACCACCGCAGCGCCCTGACCCGGCACTACAAGGAGCCCATCAGCGCGGGCACCAGCTCCTTCACCGAGGGCGCTTCGGTGTTCGGCGGCCAGGCCAACCTGCTCCAGGCCATTGACAACATCTTCACCGTGTACGAACCCGAAGTGGTGGCGGTGCACACCACCTGCCTGTCCGAGACCATCGGAGACGACCTGCCCCAGATCATCGACAAGGCCACCAAGGAAGGCAAGGTCCCCAAGGGCAAGCACGTGGTCTACGCCAACACCCCCAGCTACGTGGGCAGCCACGTCACCGGCTTCTCCAACATGGTCAAGGGCATGGCCCGGGTGGCCGAGTCCACGGGCCGCAAGAACGGCAAGGTGAACATCATCCCCGGCTGGGTGGAGCCCGCCGACATGGAGGAGATCAAGCGCCTGGCCGCGCTCATCGGGGTGGAGATCATCATGTTCCCCGACACCTCGGGCATTTTGAACGGCCCCCTGTCCGGCGAATACAAGATGTTCCCCGAGGGCGGGGTGACCATCGCCCAGCTGCGCTCGGCCGGCGACTCCATCGGCACCCTGGCCCTGGGCGAGTGGTGCAGCGCCGACGCAGCCCGCTTCCTGGACACCAACAACAAGGTGCCCTGCCGGGTGCTGGACATCCCCATCGGGCTCAAGGCCACCGACCGCTTCGTGGACGCCCTGCGCATCATCGCCGGGGTCAGCGTGCCCGAGGAGGTGACCCACGAGCGCGGCCAGCTGGTGGACATGATCAGCGACATGCACCAGTACTTCTTCCACAAGAAGGTGGCCCTGGCCGGGGACCCGGATCAGCTCATCGCCATGGTGGAGTTTCTGGTGTCCATCGACATGTGGCCGGTGCACGTGGTCACCGGCACGCCGGGCAAGGCCTTCGTGGCCAGGATCAAGGAGCTCACCGCCGACCTGCCCTTCGAGGTCAACGTAAAGGCTGACCAGCAGGCGGACATGTTCCTGCTGCACCAGTGGATAAAGCAAGAGCCGGTGGACCTCCTGATGGGCAACACCTACCTCAAATACATCTCCCGCGACGAGGACATCCCCATGGTGCGTTGGGGCTTCCCCATCCTGGACCGGGTGGGCCACCAGTACTTCCCCACCGTGGGTTACAAGGGCGCGCTCCGGCTTTTGGAAAACATCCTCTCGGCCCTGCTGGACCGCAAGGACCGCGACGATCCGGAGCAGAGCTTCGAACTGGTGATGTAACGGGCGTTTCACTCTAGGGAAGGGCAAGAACCATGAAGCCAGTGGACCACCAGTCAGCCGAGAACCATTGCGCCGGCAACCTGAAAACCTCGGGCAGGGTGCATCTACCGGTGGCACCCAAGGCCCTGGCCCGAGGCAGGTTCAGCCCGGAGAAGGCCCTGCCCCGCGCGCTCACCCCGGACCAGGCCCTGAACTGGCTGGAGTACCTGGCCGAGCAGGGCCAGAGCATCAAGGTGATCAACATAAACGGCCCCGGCGACCCCCTGGCCACCCCGGAGCTCACCCTGCTCACCCTGCGCCTGCTGCGGGACCGCTACCCGGGGGTCAGCCTGTGCCTGACCACCCTGGGCATCGGGGCCGGGGCCTATGCCGCCGAGCTGGCCCGCCTGGGCCTGGCCCACGTATCCATCCTCCTGGACGCGGTGGACCCGGAGGTGGCCCAGCGCATCTACGCCTGGATACGCCCCAGCACCAAGACCATGCCCCTGAACGAGGCCGCAACAGTGCTGATCACCGAGCAGGCTCTGAGCATCGCCGCCCTGGTCGAGGCCGGGGTGAAGGTGCAGGCCAAGACCACCGCCTACCCCTGCATCAACACCGGGCACATCCCGGAGATCGCGGCCAGGGCGGCCGAGCTGGGAATCAGCGAGATGAAGCTGTTCCCCTTCCTGGCCAAGGGCGAGGACTGTCCCCAGCCGCGAGACAAAGCCACTCCCGAGGAGCTGTCGGCCCTGGCCGCCCAGGCGGGAGAGCGCCTGCCCACCACCCTGGTCGATCTGGCCATGTGTCAGGAGATGATCGAGGACGAATTCAGCCACGAGGTGGTCAACCAGGCCCTGTTGCCCAAGCCCACCCCCAAGCGGCCCTATCTAGCGGTGTGCAGCTCCGACGGCTTCGAGGTGGACACCCACCTGGGCCAGGCCTACCAGTTCCTCATCTATGGTCCCCAGGACGGGCCGGTGGTGCTGCTGGAGTCCCGCCCCGCCCCGGAGCCCGGCTCGGGCGACGGTCGCTGGCAGCAGGTGGCCCTGGCCCTCAGCGACTGCTTCGCGGTGTTGGCCTCGGCGGCCGGGGAGAGCCCCAAGCGCATCCTGGCCGGCAAGGGCCTGCCGGTGCTCACCCAGGAGGGCAACGTGGAGGGCCTGGTGGACGTGCTCTACGGCGGCGGCAAGAAAAAAGGCGGCAAAAAGTAGTCGGCGACAGCGACGCGAACAAAGAACCCGGTTTTAAGGAGACAAGGAAATGGGCATACCCGCCAACCAGATTTTGGTTTGTCAGAGCTTCCGCGTTAACGGCGACCCCAAGGGCATCTGCCACAAAAAGACCGACGGCTTTTTGCAGTACCTGGAAGAGGAGATTCTGGACCGCGGCCTGGACTGCCAGGTGACCGCCACCGGCTGCCTCAAGCAATGCGAGAACGGACCGGCCATGGTGATCCAGCCCCAGAACTGGTGGTTCAAGGGCGTGGACAGCGAGGCGGCCATCGACGCCATCCTGGACGGCCTGGAAGACGGCGAACCGCCCGAGCAGTACCTGATCGTTTAGGGAAAGCGCTTGCGATGAAGCCCAACGAGGTGAGAATACGGCCCGCCCGGCCGGGGGATGTAGCGGAAATGACCGCGCTGCTCAAAATGCTCTTTTCCATCGAGGCCGACTTCATGATCGACCATGGACGCCAAGAGCGCGGCCTGGCCCTGCTGCTCAAAAGCCCCAGCTCCCTGGTGTTGGCCGCCGAGGCGGGCCACCGGGTGGTGGGCATGGTCACCGGCCAGTTGGTCATCTCCACCTCCGAGGGCGCGCCCTCCCTTTGGGCCGAGGACCTGGTGGTGGACCCGGCCTGGCGGGGCCGGGGCATCGGGCGGCGGCTCATGGAGGCGGTGGCTTCCTGGGCCCAGGAGCGCGGGGCCACCCGCTTGCAGCTTTTGGTGGACCAGGGCAACCAAGCCGGGCAGGCCTTTCACCGGCGCATCGGCTACCAGCTCACCCGGATGATCTGCATGCGCAAGCATCAGGAGTAGAGGAGCATCATGTCACGGCTGATTTTCGAAGAGCGCAAGGACCAATTTTTTGAAACGGGCGGCGACAAACCCTTCCGCATAAGCTGCGACAAGCAAAGCCTGGCCGGGGCGGTGAGCCAGCGGGCCTGCGTGTTCTGCGGCTCCCGGGTGGTGCTCTACCCCATAGCCGACGCCCTGCACCTGATCCACGGGCCTATCGGCTGCGCCTCCTACACCTGGGACATCCGCGGAGCCCTGTCCTCCGGGCCGGAGCTGCACCGCTATTCCTTCAGCACCGACCTGGGCGAAACCGACGTGATCTTCGGGGGCGAGGGCAAGCTCACCCGCGCCTTGGACGAGCTTATCCCCCGCCACCAGCCCAAGGCGGCCTTTGTCTACTCCACCTGCATCGTGGGGCTTATCGGCGACGACCTGCAGGCGGTGTGCAATAAGGCCACCGAGCGCCACGGCATCCCGGTGATTCCGGTGATGAGCGAGGGTTTCAAGGGCAACAAGCGGGCCGGTTACTACGCCGCCTGCAAGGCCATGTTCCAGCTGGTGGGCACCGGCGACACCGAGGACATCCCCCCCATGTCGGTGAACCTTTTGGGCGACTTCAACCTGGCCGGAGAGATCTGGATCATCCGGGAGTACCTGGAGCGCATGGGCGTCACGGTAGTGGCCAACATCACCGGCGACGGCCGGGTGGCCGACCTGCGCCGGGCCCACGGCGCGGCGCTGAACCTGGTGCAGTGCTCCGGCTCCACCATGGAGCTGGCCAAGATGATGCAGGAGACCTACGGCACCCCCTTCCTCCGGGTCAGTTACCTGGGGGCCGACGACATGGCCCAGGCCCTGTACGACGTGGCCGAGTTTTTTAAGAGCCACACGGCCATGGAAAAGGCACAGGAGCTGGTGCGCGAGGAGTTGGCCAAGATCTACCCCCGCCTTAAGGAGCTGCGCAAGGACCTGCAGGGCAAGCGGGCCGCCCTGTACGTGGGCGGGGCCTTCAAGGCCTTCAGCCTGATCAAGGCCTTTCGCCTGCTGGGCATGAAGGTGATGCTGGCCGGCTCCCAGACCGGCACCCAGGAAGATTACGAGGAGCTGGCCTCCATCTGCGAGCCGGGCACGGTTATCGTGGACGACGCCAACCCTCTGGAGCTGATGACCTGCCTCATCGAAAAGGACGTGGACGTGTTCGTGGGCGGGGTCAAGGAACGGCCCATCGCCTACAAGCTGGGCATCGGCTTCTGCGACCACAACCACGAGCGCAAGCTGGCCCTGGAAGGATTCGTGGGCATGCTCAACTTCGCGGAGGAGATCCACGCCACGGCCATGAGCCCGGTGTGGCGCTTCACCCCCCGCAGGGCCCTTCCCGAGCTGGAGGAGGTGGCGGCATGAAAAGCAACCTGGCCGAAAAGCGCGATTACGTCTCCAGCACCAACGCCTGCAAGGCCTGCATGTCCCTGGGGGCCTGCATAGCCTTCAAGGGCATCGAGGGCTGCGTGCCCTTCCTGCACGGCTCCCAGGGCTGCGCCACCTACATGCGCCGCTATCTCATCAGCCATTTCCGCGAGCCGGTGGACATAGCGTCCAGTTCCCTGGGCGAAAACGACGCGGTGTTCGGCGGCGGGCCCAACCTGAAGCAGGGCCTGGTCAACATGATCAACAAGTACCAGGCCAAGGCGGTGGGCATAGCCACCACCTGCCTCACCGAGACCATCGGCGACAACGTGCCGGCCATCGTCAGGGAGTTCCTGAAAGAGGCCAAGGTGGAGGGCGCGGGCGGCAAGATGCCCGCCCTGATCCAGGCCTCCACGCCCTCCTACGCCGCCACCCACATGGAAGGCTTCCACGCGGCGGTGAAGGCCACGGTGGCCCAGCTGGCCGAGCCGGTGGCTCGCCACGGTGGGGTGAACATTCTCCCAGGCTTGGTGAGCCCGGCGGACATCCGCTATCTGCTGGAGGTGACCAAGGACTTCGGGCTGGCCGCCACCCTGCTGCCCGACTACTCGCGCCCCCTGGACGCCCCGGCCGGGACCAGCTACGAGATCCTGCCTGCCGGCGGCACCCCCCTGGCCGACATCAAGAAAATGGGAGGGGCCGCGGCGACCCTGTCCTTCGGCTGGACGCCGGACTCCCAGGAGGCGGGCCGGGACCTACAGGAGCGTTGCGGGGTTTGCCTGCACAGCCTGGGCCTGCCCATAGGTCTGCGCCAGAGCGACACTATGTTCGACGCCCTGGAGGCAGTCAGCAAGCGCCCGGTACCGGCACGCCACGCCGACGAGCGCGGCCGCCTGCTGGACGCCATGGTGGACGGCCACAAGTACCTCTCGGGCCAGAAGGCGGTGGTCTACGGCGAACAGGACCTGGTCACCGGCCTGGCCTCCTTCCTGGCCGAGATAGGGGTGCAGCCGGTGCTGTGCGCCTCGGGCGGGCGCAGCGCGGGCTTCCGCGAAAACATCGAGCAGGTCACCCAGGGCCTGGTGCGCGAGCCGGTCTTTACCGAGCCGGGGGCGGACTTCTACCGCATTGCCGAGCTCTGCCGGGAGCTGAAGCCGGACTTCATGGTGGGCAACTCCAAGGGCTATGTAATCGCCCGGGAGCTGGGCATTCCCCTGGTGCGGGTGGGCTTCCCCATCCACGACCGCTTCGGCGGGCCGCGTTTGCACCACCTGGGCTACCGGGGCGCACAGGAGCTCTACGACCGCGTGGTCAACGCGGTCATCGAGAAGAAGCAGAGCGATTCCTCCGTGGGCTACGGATACATATAGCCCGGTTATTTCCTGAAGGCGGTGTGGCAATGAGCGACGTATCAACAGCAATGGAGCCCCTATGAAAACAGAAGCTACGTTTTCATGGCCCTCGTTGCATCAAGGGCCGGCACAGCCAGGCGCCGGCAGACAAGGCGTCTGGCAAGAGAGGGCCGTAGGCGTAGCCAATGCTACGTCGAGGCCCGAACGCAGCCAGCAACACAGTATGCCGGGGCCTGGCGCAGCCGGACGCACGGCCTTCATGGAATATCCGGGCTAAGGGAAATATCATGAGCAGCATGGGCATAAGCGAAAAGCATCCCTGTTTCAACAAGGGAGCCAAGGGCAGTCACGGGCGGGTGCATCTTCCGGTGGCTCCGGCCTGCAACATCAAGTGCAACTACTGCGACCGCAAGTACTCCTGCGTCAACGAGTCGCGCCCCGGGGTGACCAGCGCGGTGCTGGCTCCCCACCAGGCCCAGGAATATTTCGACCGGGTGCTGGAGGCCGAGCCGCGCATCAGTGTGGCGGGCATCGCCGGTCCCGGCGACCCCATGGCCAACGCGGCCAAGACCCTGCAAACCGTCCACCTGATCAAGATGCGCTTTCCGGGCATCCTGTTGTGCCTGTCCTCCAACGGCCTGGCCGTGCCCGAACACCTGGACGCCCTGGCCGACGCCGGGGTCACCCATATGACCATCACGGTCAACGCGGTGGACCCGGCCATCGGAGCCAAAATCTACTCCTGGGTCAAGGACGGCAAGGTGGCCTATCGCGGCGAGGAGGCGGCCCGCCTACTCTTGGAGCGCCAGGCCCTGGCCGTGGCCGGTCTCAAGGAGAGAGGCATCACCGTAAAGCTCAACAGCATCGTGATCCCCACGGTCAACGACCGGCACATGGGCGAGGTGGCCCGCTGGGGCGCGGAGCTGGGCGCGGACCTCATGAACCTCATGCCCATGTACCCCACCCAGGGCACGCCCTTCGAGGCCCTGGGCGAGCCCAGCCGCCAGCTCATGCAGCAGCTTCGCGAAGACTGCGCCGGGCACCTCAGCCAGATGTCCCACTGCACCCGCTGCCGGGCCGACGCGGTGGGCCTGTTGGGCCAGGACCAGTCCAAGGCAATGGGAGGCTGCCTGTCGGCCTGCACCAAGCTGCCCGAGCCCAAGGAGGCGGTGCGACCCTACGTGGCCGTGGCCAGCCGGGAAGGCACCCTGGTCAACCTGCACCTGGGCCAGGCCGCCGACTTCCAGATCTGGGGCCCCATCCCCGGCGGCTTCAGCCTGCTGGAGGTTCGCCCCGCTCCCGAAGCGGGCGGGGGCGAGCTACGCTGGAAAAAGCTGGCCGAGTCCCTGGGCGACTGCCGCAACGTGCTGGTCAGCGGCATCGGCGAGACCCCTCGAGCGGTTTTGGCCGGCTACGGCGTGGAGCCCCTGGAGGTGAGCGGCTTCATCGAAGAGGCTCTACGGGCCATCTACGCGGGCGACGACCTCTCGGCCCTGCGCATCCGCAAGGGCAAGGCCTGCTGCGCCGAAAAGATGGGCATGGGCGGCGGCATGGGCTGCATGTAATACCGACGGCGATAACGGGGGCGTCATTGAGTTGACATCGTTGCTGAGCACCAACATCCCCTCCGCGATAACGGCCAGGCGCATTCGGAACCAACCCCGATGCGCCTGGCCGTTTCTTTTGCTCCGGCCCGGCCCGGATCTGCCACAAGGCGATTCTATTCCGGCGGCGCACCCGCTAATATGGGGCTGATGTCCCGAGGGGCGGGCCCAGGGCTCGGGAGCCCCTCAGAATTATCCGTACCTGGGGGTGCTTAAAATGCCGACCATATTTCCCGCCCAGCTGAAAAAGTACCGGTTCCTGCAGCTGGTGATTATGCTCATGGTATTGCTGCTGCTGGAGCCGCTTCTCATGCAGTACAAAATCTTGGGGGCGCTGAGCGAGATAGTCATGCTGGATTCGTTGGTGGTGGCCGCCGGGGCCAGCAAGCTGGGCCGCCGCATCCGCTGGCCCTTGCTCATCAACTGGGTCGTGGCTTTCGGCTCCTTCTTGGTGGCTTATCTGGTGCTGCCGCCGGCAACCGCCCAGACTGGCTTCATTGTTTGCTCCATCCTCTACACCATTTTCTGCTTTGGCTGCACCGTGGCGGTGCTGGCTTTCGTGGCCGAAAACCGCAAAGGCGTCACCCTGGACTCCCTGCTGGCCTCGGTGGCCGCCTACGTGCTCTTGGCCTTAAGCTTCTCTTGCGTGTTCAGCCTCTTGGTCATGCTGGACCCCCAAAGCTTTCACCCGCCGACCCTGGTCAACCATCAGCACCCAGCCCAGGTATACCTGACCATGATCTACTTCAGCCTGATCACCCTCACCACGGTGGGCTATGGCTACATTTCCCCCATGAGCGGCTTTGCCCAGATGTCCGCCGGAATGGAGGCTCTGATCGGTCAGTTGTACCTGGCCATCCTGGTGGCCTACCTGGTGGGCAGCGCATTGTCCGCCCATATGCTCAAACTCCGAGAGTTGTCCTCACCGGATAGAAACAACGATCCACCACAGGACTAATTACCGGATTGTCACGGCATCTGACCGGGTCGAGGCGGCAGAGTGGAAACCGGCTAGGTGGTTGCTTTGTGGGGCCCGCCCATTCCATAGTGTTGGCAGGTGTTCGGCTGCCTGGCCCGCCCCCGGCTGCCACCCCGCCATAGTCGCCCGGTTTACCGTGCCGGGTGTTTGCAGTTGTGCAGGACGTAGCAAAAGAGGAAATTGAAATGACCAGTGAAGCGAAAAAACTCGGTTTGGTCGGCGCTATATTCCTGATCGTATCCAGTTTGGCCGGCAGCGGTGTCATCGCCCTGCCCCAACAACTGGCGGCCACCGGATCCATCACCCTCATCTCATTCCTGCTTGTCACCGTCGGCGCGCTGTTTTTGACCATGGTCTACGTGCGGGCGGGCAGCATGTTCGATGACCCCAGCCCCACCGCCCTGGCCACCTACGTCAACCCGGTGCTGGGGGCCAAGAGCGGTTTCTTCTACGTCTACGGCAACCTGATCTCCAACGTGTCCATACTCATCGCGGGCCTGGGCTATTTGGCCATGTTCGTCCCGGCCCTGAACCACCCCATCTTTCTGGGCATCACGGTGATCATCCTGATCTGGCTGTTCGTGTGGATGTCCATGCGCGGCGTGGGCATCATCAGCAAGGTGGTGTCCATCACGGTCACCTTGCTGCTCATCTCGGTGATCATCACCGCCACCGCCGGTTGGCTGGACTTCGACCCGGCCCAGTTCCAACAGAACTGGAACGTATCCGGCCTTGGCTCGGGCCAGGCCATCATGTCCGGCTTCGCGGTTCTCATCTTCTCCTTCGTGGGCGTGGAGAGCATCGCCACCAACAACGAGCAGATCGCCAACCCTAAAAAAGTCGTACCCATCGCCACCATCGTGGGCTTCATCATCGTGGCCATCATCTACATCGCCTCAACCACGGTGATCGAGGGCATGTTCCCGGCCAAGCAGATTCAGCAGGCCCCCGCCTCCTTCGCCATGTCCATGAACCACATCTTCCACTCCAAGGTCGTGGGCGAAGTGGTTTCGGCGGTGATGGCCATCGCCTGCATCGCCAGCTTCATGGTATGGAACCTTTCCTCGGCCAGTGCGGCCAAGACCAGCGCGGACAACGGGTTCTTGCCCAAGGCCTACTCCCACACCAACAAGTACGGCATCTACAGCAAGGGCTTGGTCATCAACGGCGTGATCATGACCGTGGTGGAGTTGATCCTCATGTCCCTGGGCAGCAACATCGCCGCCGCCTTCAACATCACCGTCACCATCTCGGTGCTCTTGCTGCTGTTCCCCTACTTCTGGTCCGGCATCGCCATCGTAAAAAAGGACCGAGAGAACGGGACCCGCTCCATCGGCAACATGATCATCGTGTTGCTCTCCTCGATTTTCATTCTCTCCGCCTTCGCCTCGGCCAACTTGGACGAGCTGTGGCTGGTGATCGCCCTGGTTATGGTGGTCATGGGGGCCTACGCCCTTATCCTGGCCAAAGGCAAGGCCGCGCCGCCCAGCGCCTAGCGGGCCCTTGCGCGGACCGACTCGCGGCCGGACAGCCTCGGCCACGAGAGCTAGCCAGCACCGCTGGGACTGAATGGCTTCGGATTGGTTTGACAAGGCTGAAGGGCGGTTTCCAGCGGTGCGGCCTCTTCTTCGAAGGTCAGAGGCCGCATGGGAGCGTAAGCCTCAGGCAACAGCGTCTCGCCGGTGAGGAGCTCCCCTAGGCGATGATCCTGGCCCCCTGGGCCAGATCGGTGGGGGAGATGTTGTACAGGGCGTCCAGCAGGTTCACCTGGAGGCTGCCCGGCCCGCTGGAGATTGCCGCGGCTTTCTCGCCGGCCAGGCCCACGTAGGCCAGGGCCGCCGCCGTAGCCTCCAGAATGTCGGGCTCCACGGCCAAAAACGCGCCGATGACGGCGGTGGCCAGGCAGCCGGTGCCGGTTACCTTGGTCATCAGGGCGTGGCCGTTGGCCACCCTGAGGGTGCGCTTGCCGTCGGTGATCAGATCCACCGCGCCGGTGATGGCCACCGGGGTGGCGATGGCCAGAGCCAGGTCCCGCCCGGCCTGGGCGGCCTCGTCCACGCTGTGGGTGGAATCCACCCCCTTGGTTTGGCCCGCGTTGTCGCTCAAGGAAAGCACCTCCGAGGCGTTGCCGCGCACCAGGCTCACCCCGGCCTCGCTGATGATGCGGCGGCTGGAGTTGGTGCGAAACTCGGTGGCGCCCGAGCCCACCGGGTCCAGAACCGCCGGCACCCCCAGGGCGCGGGCCTTCTTGGCGGCCAGCAGCATGGACTCGATCCATGGCGGGGTCAGGGTGCCTATGTTGAGCACCAGCGCCCCGGCGAAGGAAACCATCTGCTCCACCTCTTCGGCGGCGTGGGCCATGACCGGAGAAGCGCCGCAGGCGAGCAGAGCGTTGGCCGTGGAATTCATGACCACGAAATTGGTGATGTTGTGGACCAGCGGTTGCTTCTCGCGGACCCGGGCCAGGCACTCCGCCGCTTTTTGGGCCAAAGCCTCCATGATTTCTCTCCCATGAGTTGGCAGCAGCAGTACTGCAAAGGTCGTCGGTAGCGCTTTACCTGTGAGCGAGCATGGCGCGCAGCAGCTCGGCGGCGGCCTCTCGGGGGTCGGGCTGGCAGCATACGGCCGAGATGACCGCCATGCCGTGGGCTCCCGCCCCCATAACCTCGGCGGCTCGGGCCGCGTTGACGCCGCCTATGGCGATCACCGGCAGGCCGAATTCGCGCGACACCCGGCGCAACAGGTCCAGGCCGCCGGCCGGGCCGGCATCGGCCTTGGAGGTGGTGGGGTAGACCGGGCCCAACCCGATGTAATCCACCCCGCCCGCCCGGCAAAGCGCGGCCTCTTCCACGCTCGAGGCCGAACCGCCTATGATCTTGTCCGGCCCCAGGATTTCCCGGGCCTGAGCCAGGGGAAAGTCGTCCTGGCCCAGATGCACCCCATCGGCCTCGGCGGCCAGGGCCACGTCCAGCCGGTCGTTGATGATGAGTTTGGCCTTATGGCGGCGGCAGATGGCCAGCATGTGGCGGGCCGTTTCGATCATCTGCCGGGTGGAGCCCTGCTTTTGGCGGAACTGGATCACGCCCGCGCCGCCGGCGATGGCCAAGCGGGCCAACTCCTCGTGGGAGTAGCGCTGCTGCAACTCAGTGTCCGTGAGGACGTGCAATCGATCGATGTCTTTCAAGCAGGCCCTTCCTTGTCCCTGGTAAACGCCGCTCCCGGAAAAACCTTGGGCAAGCGCTCAGCCAGCGCCTATCACGCCGGTGCCGATGGCCACCCTGCACCGCAAGACAAGCAACCATATTTCAGCATGAAATGTTGCATAACCACGGCGCAAACTCAGCGCGGGAAAAATGACGGCCCAGGTTCAGTCCCCTAAGCCCTTGATATGATTTGGTGCCCGAGGCGGGACTCGAACCCGCGCGGCCTTTAGGCCTGGGAATTTTAAGTCGAAACCGCTGAAATAGCAAGGAGCAGATGATAACCGGCAACTGGCTGGAATCACACAGAGTAAGTTTGGCTCGATGGGTTGATCACCGGTAGGGGGGGCAAGCTTTTGAGCCGGGGCGGGCACAGATATCGGCACGGCTTACTTGCTAAATCCCATTGGCCTGGCAACGCTTCCTAGCCATCATCACCCTCCCTCTCTCGGCCTAAGGTCCTAACTAAAAAATCTGGATTGGCTTAAGGAGGGGGCAGGTCACTGTGGTTTACGCCGGAGTCTTCCTAGGTTTTTTGGCTTTGCCATAAGCCAGAGCGCAGGTCATGGCCCCTAGACCACCCAGGCCCAACGCCCCGAAGCCCAACCCCCAACCGACTGCGCTTTGGCCCATGGCATCTAAGATGAATCCGAATATTATGGGAGACAGCGCACCGGCCCCAAATCCCAACAGGGAGCGCAAACCAAAGGCCGCTCCTAAACGCCGGGGATTAACCGCTTCGCTAAGGGCGGCCGACAGCACAGGCGAATCGGAAAGGGCCAGGAAAGCATAGGTCAGGCCCAGGGTCATCACCAGACCGAAAGGCAGCAGAAGCGTCCAGCCGAAGATCAGGGAAACAACAGCACCAGCCGCCGCGGCAGCTACCATGATTTTGGCTCGCCCCAGCAAATCAGAGAGGTGGCCCGCCGTGAAGGAGGCAACCAAGCCCATGAGATGGAACAGCCCGGCAAGCATGGAGCCCCGGCTGACGGCATCCGCGGACCCGCCGGCGGCCAAACAAGCCACGATGAAAGCTGGGCTCCAAGCCCACATGCCCAATAGTTCCCAGTTATGCAGAGTGTACCCCCCAATGAGCAGCATGGCCTTTTTGTTGGCCAACACCTCCTTCACCAGTCCTGGAGAAGCTTCCTGAATCTGGGGCTCGGGAAGAGGCCGCCAAAGTACGGCCCAAGCCGCGGCCGCGCCCAGCACCGGCCCAAGAGCGGTAAGCCCGAAGGCCAAGGCATAGCCTCCAACCGCCAGGGCAAGACCGCTGACCACCAAGGATAAGGTGTAGCCCAGGGAGGTGCTGGCGATGAAGGCGCCCATCACCCGGCCTCGCCGGGCTGCGGGATAGAGTTCTGAAAGGATCATCAGGCCCGTGGTGTAGGTGCCGCCCAAGGCCAGACCAAGCAGGCAGTAACACACGAGGGCGGAGACATAGCCCCGGGCGGCCAGGGCGAAGACGACGGCCAGCAGGGCCCCCGCGGTGAGGGAAGATAAAAATACCCTCCTTGCCCCAATACGGTCGGCAAGGCTGGAAAGCCACACCAGGCTCACGGCGTAACCAAGATTGAAGCTTGAGATGATGGCGCCGCCCTGGGCGGCCGAAATCCCCCACTCACCCTGCAGAGTGGTCATGGTGGCCGCCACGGTCATGAAAATCATGCCGCTGCCGGTACGAGCCAGACACATCCCAACTAGGCGCCGTCCTCTACTCACGGCTCAACCCACTCCGGTAAGGTGATCAGGCAGCACACCTGAAATCGGCGTGCACTGGGCCCGTCGTAATGATCGGGTTGATAGGATAGGACGGATGCTCTGCGAAACACAAGGGGCCGAAATTGCGCCCCGTGCTTACACCATGCTTGCATGAAAGAAAAAGGGGCAAGCTCAAGGTTTGCCCCCATCAGCATAACTGGCTTATATAATTCGGTACCCGGGGCTGGACTCGAACCCGCACGGCCTTTGGGCCTTATGATTTAGCTCGTACTCGAGGTGTTGCCGCCATACAGATCGCTGCTACTCAGTTTCCTCGGAGCCGGAGCGATCGGGGCGTGGCCGGTCCCCAATGAATAAAGGCGATACGCCATGGGGACCGGCCCGACCCAGGGAGGTAACTTAGTAGCCGACCTTTTCCAAGCCCTTCAGACCCAATATCTCGCGGGCTTCGGCCGGAGTGGCCGGTTCAATGCCCAGCTCGCGGGCGATGCGTATGATCTTGGCCACTTGTTCGCCGCTGTTCTTGGCCAGGACCCCTTTTTCCAAATAGAGGTTGTCTTCCAGGCCCACCCGGGCGTTGCCGCCCAAGAGCAGGGCGTGGGTGGTCAGGGGGAACTGGAAACGCCCCGCGGCGCAGACCGACCAATGGAATTGGCCCAGCTGCCGGCGGGCGGTGTCGAGCAGGTGGATCAGGTGCTCAACCGTGGCGGGGATGCCCCCCATGATGCCCATGACGAATTGCAGGTACACCGGGGTCTTGATGTGGCCGTCGTGGATCAACTGGGCCAGGTTGTTGATCATGCCCACGTCGTACACCTCGAACTCGGGCCTGGTTTCATGCTGGTTCATGACCCCGACGAACTTGCGGATGGTGTAGAAGGTGTTGGGGAAGATGAAATCCTCCGTGCCGCGCAGGTAGTCTTCCTCCCAATCGTGCCGCCACTCATCGTAATTGTCGGCCACGTGCGACAGGACGAAGTTCAGGGAGCCGGCGTTGAGCGAGGCCAGCTCGGGCCGCAGGTTGGTCACCACCTTGGAGCGGTTTTCCATGGGCTCTCCCAAGCGGCCGCCGGTGGTGGGGCAGAGCACTATGTCACAGCGTTTTTTCACCTCGCTGAGAATGCGGAGGTAGATGTCCTGATCCGCGTTGGGCCGCCCGGTATTCTCCTCGCGCACGTGCACATGGGCCACTGCGGCGCCGGCTTCGTAGGCGGTCATTATATCGTCGATAATTTGCTGGGCGGTGACCGGCAGATGGGGCGACATGGTGGGAGTATGCACCGAGCCGGTCACGGCCGCGGTTATGATGGCCTTGTTCTTGGGTATATTCGACATGACAGGTTTCCTTCTGATCATTCCTTAGCTTGCTTGCATTGCCTTGAAATCGGCCATGAACTGGCGCACCATGCCCGGCAGGTCGCGCGGCGGCCGCCAGCCCCATTCGTCGCGGGCGTTTGAATCGTCCAGATCCAGGCGGGCCACTCCACTTATCATGCGGTTGATTTGGGCATCCGGAGTGAAGCTGAGCTGGGCGCCGGGGACGGCTCCGCGCACCTCTTCGACCAGCTCCTCGGCCGAATAAGGCGGATGAACCCCGTTGACGTTGTAGACTCTGGTCTTGATCGCGCTCTCGGGCGCTTGGGATAGCTGCAACATGGCCTGGGCCGCGTCCCGGTAATATATCACCGGGCAGCGGGTCTGGGGCTCCACCAGGATTTGGTAGGGCTGGCCCAAAAGAGGCTTTTCAATGGCCCAGCAGTTGTAGATGGACATATGCGCCACCTTGGAGCCTGGACCCACCACCGAAGACAGGCGAAGCGCCCTGAAATCCAGGCCGAAGCGGCGCTGGTAGTGCTTGCCCATCTGCTCACCGAAAATCTTGCACACGCCGTACATGCTGGCCGGGTGCTCCACGGTGGCCTCGGTCACCGGGCCGTCGGGGATATCCTGGCCGTAGACCGCTATGCTGCTGGCCAGCACGAACTGCTTCACCCCGCTCAAGCGGGCCGCCTCCAACAAGCGGTAGGTGCCGTGGATGTTCACCTCAAAGGCGCTCCAGGAATCTTCCTCCGAGGGAACCGAGAGCATGCCCCCCAGGTGGAACACCGTGTCCACCTCATGGCTGCGCATGGTTTCCACCAGCGACGAAAGGCTCAGCATGGAGGAACGAACATAGGCGTACTTGCCCGCCATATCGGCCAGCGAGGGGCCGGGAGGGGCCGGGTCCAGAAGCACGGGATGAAGCCCCGCGGCCAGGGCCAGCCGGGCCACTTGCGATCCTATGAAGCCGGTGCCGCCGGTAATCAGAATGGTCATGAAACTACTCCTCCGGGCCCCGGGCCAACCCCGCCGTTTCAGGGCGGCGGCAGGTCAGGGGATTGCTCTATTGGTATGGGGCCTGGCCGCTCCAGCGAGCCATAACCCCGTAGCCGGTTTGGGACTAAGGGATGTTGATCGCGGCCTTGATTTTTTCAAGGCCTGATAATTTCGGCTGGGTGCGCCCGGGCGCTAATCCGCCCCGTGGTGATCTCGGATCGAGTCACACACCGCTCAGTTGAGACATCAGCCCCTCCCTGTCCACCGTGCAGTCCAGCCGCCGCAGTTCCCGCCCCTTGTCCAGGACCAGCACGGAAGGCACGCGGCCTATGTCGTATCTCTGGGCGAGGTTTTTGCGGGTGGCCAGGTCCACCGCCAAGATTTGGTATCTGTCCGCTAGGCTGTGATTCACCTCTTCCAGGAGGGTGCCGAAAGCCAGGCTCTCATTGTTCATGGCATCCAGGAACAGGAGCAGAACCTGTTTTTCGCTTTGCAATACCTGGGTGTTGAAGGTGTGCAACTCGTCGATATATCTCTCGGCGGCCACCGCCGCGGTGGCGCCGTCGCCCGCCGCCGTGACCACCTGGCGCAAATATTTAATCCGGCTGTCCCCCGCGGCGTAAACGCCTTCCAGATTGGTTGCCATCATTTCGTTGGTGGCGATGTAGCCGCGCGGGTCCATCTCCAGGCCGCTGCCCGTCAGCCAGCGGGTGCAGGGCACCATCCCCACGAAGAAGAAAACGCCCTGGCAGTCGCAAACCGAGGACTCGCCGGTCTTCAAATTCTTTATCTTCACCGCGCTGACCGCCTGGTCGCCCACCACTTCTTCTATGGTGGAGTTCCAGACGAATTTCATTTTCTCGTGGCGGAAGGCGCGCTCCCTGCTTACTTTGTTGCAGTCCAGAACACCTTCGTCATGGAGCACGATCACCGTGACTTGGCGGGCGTATTTGGCGATAACCATGCCTTCTTCGATGGCCTGATCTCCGCTGCCGACCACCACCACATGATCCCCTTCATATGATTCGGCGTCGCAGGTGGCGCAGTAGGAAACTCCGCTGCCCCGAAGCTCCTTCTCGCCCGGTATATTGAGCATCCTTGGTTCACTGCCGACGGCGATAATCACCGCCCTGGCCGACAATTCTCTTTTTTTCTTGGTAACGAGCTTTTTTATTTCCCCGGCAAAATCGGTGGCGACAACTTCGTCCCTTAAAAACTCGGCTCCAAAGCTTTCGGCATGGCTTATGAAATCACCCATGAGCTCGGGGCCGCTGGTCCGGCTATACCCCGGATAATTGACCAACTCCTGGGTGGCATCCACCGTGCCCCCGAGCGCGCCCTTGTTGACAACCAGGGTCTTGAGCTTGGCCCTGCCGCCATAAATCGCGGCGGCAAGGCCAGCAGGTCCGCCGCCGATGATGATGAAATCATAAGGCTCGTTTAATGCCGCCATGTCGATCCTCTTAGCCCCGTTTACGCTTCCAGAACGCCGGCTATTTTTTCTTCGATCTGGTCGTCGTCCAGGTTACCCACCTGTTTTCCGCGGAAGTCGCCGTCGTTGAAGTAGAGAATCTGGGGGACTCCCTTCAGGGAAAACCTTTGTTGCAGCTGCGGGTCTTCTTCCACGTCCACGTAATAGAAGCCGAATTTTCCTTGGTAGCCGGGCTGTAGTTCCTCTAGGAGCGGAACCACCTGCCGGCAGACGTGGCATCCCTTGCGGGAGAATATGACCAGGCAAGCTTCGCCGTTGTCATAGACGACCTCTTCAAAGGAATCGTCGTTGAGTTTTTGTAGGGCCATTGTCCGTTCTTCCTGTGCTGGTTCGCTATTGGTGCGCCAGCTATCCGATAAGCGGGGAACTGCCTGCCGTGCTCAGGCAGGCAGTTCCCCGGCTGATTATCAATCCTTGATGATCTGATAAACCGGCGCGCCCTCGCACTGGGCGGGCATCCTGACGCCGGTAAGGGTCGCTATGGTGGGAGCGACGTCCACCTCTCTGATGACGCGTTCGGTGACGCAGTTTTCTTTGATACCCGGCCCGGCGGCCACGAAAATGGGCGAGACCGAAGTGTCGGCGTATCCGTATTGGGTGGAAAGCGAGTCGGCGTGAATCTTGTTGAAGCCTTCTTCGGTGAAATAGACTATGTCACCGCATTCAGGCCCGTTCATGCCCAGGACCACGGCGTCTTTGTTGCGCATGGCAATGGAGATCACCCGGCGGCCGGTTTTGGGGTCCCGGTAGTTGTACAAGTCGGAGATGATCTGCATCTCCAACTCGTATTGGTCCTCGGGGTCCACGATTCCGTGGGGATTGCGGCCCTTCAGGTTCACATAGATGTGATCCCCGCGCACCGCCACCGCCCGGGTCTTGCTCCAGTCGATTTCCTTGGTGTCGTTGCCGTTCTCGTCCTTGACCATGACGGTGTATCCCAATTGGGCCATTACCGGCACGTTGACCCCATGGATCTCGCCGAGGATTACCCCGTGGTACTCCTGGGTGATGAGGCCGTGGTCCGAGGTGATGATGATGGTCCAGCCTTGGTCGATGAAGGGCAGGAACTTTTCCAAGTAGCGGTCCGTTTGACGGTAGGCCTCCTCTTGGAAGCCCTGGTACTCAACCTCGTCGTTTTCTTTCCAGTCGTCCTGGTTGCAGGCGTAATGCCAGTAGTAATGGCCCACCCCGTCGAGGTTGTGCAGATGGGAGAAAATAATGTCGTACTTATTGTTCTCCATGAAATAGGTCAGGCAGTTCGCCTGCCAATCGCAGTAATGATCCCAGGAGGGAAGCATGGTCTCGCGCACCAGAGTGGCGTTGGCGCCGTTGACCCGGAAGTTCACCGGAATATTTCCGATATTTTCCACCACCTCCTTGTAGAGGCTCTTGGGGTGGAAATAATCATCGCGGCCGACCGGCGAGGCGTTGTTGATGATTATGGTGAGGTTGGAACCGTCCTCGGCCAACTCCAGCAAATGGTAGTTGCGGTTGCAGGGGACGTTGTTGCCTTCGTTGTCCTTGACGGTGTCGCTGACGTCGAAGGTGATCTCGCCCTTTTTCAAGGTGAGATAGGGGGATGCGTCCTTTTTGGATTTATAGAACTGCACGGCATCATAGACGCCGTCTTGGTTTTTCAGGATAAGGCCCGGACGCCGCTCCAACCCGCTGGAGACGATGAAGATAAACTCCTTGGCATCCTCGGGCGCATCAGCCCAGCCTTCGGCCGGTTTGATCGCCGCCCTGCAGGTATCGCAGATCATGTTGCCCAGGGCCTCGATCTCGCACTCGTTGTCCTCCATGATGGAGAAAGAGAAGCCGGTGGACTTGTCACCCGCCGCTATGGCCTTGCGGAATTCCGAGGTCTCAGCTCCCTTGCCGGTGTCTTCCATCATCTCTTCGGTGTTGTCGATGATGCAGCCTTGCCCCGGAGCCACGTGGGAGGTGTTGGGCAGGTATTGGCTTTTGGCGATTTTCTCCGAGCCGGTCACCACCTTGAGGATATCCAGGAAGGGGATGCCGTTGTTGATGCCCGAAGGCTGGGTGCCGTCGACCACGTGAAGGTTGGGACTGTCGGAAGTCGGCGGCCAGGAAGAGCCGGGCCAGTGCCAGACCAGAGTTTTTTTGCCGGCCTCTTCGGCGAAGACATTCCAAAGCGGTTCGGCCTTGGATTTGCGGGAATCCAAGTTGTAGTGCAGGACATCCAGCTTCACAGGGTCTGAAGCGAAAAAGCAGGTGATGCCGTGGGTCCCGGGATTGGCGCCCGTGGCCAAGGTGGTCCACATCGGGGGCGTAACCGTCGGGACACCGCCCAACATGACCAAATCCTCCCTGGCCGCGCCCCTGACGGTGAACTCTTTCAGGGCGGGCATATCACCCTTATCCATCATTTTTTTGGCGAACCTGGGGTCGAACCCGTCCACGCCAAGAACTATTACTTTTTCAGTCAGGGCTTTTCTTTCCATGACTATCCCTTCTCATCCAACAGGATGTATAAACGAGTCTTGGTTGGTCTCAGATGTTTGCCGCTAAGCGATCTCTTGCTCATGGTCGACATATCCGCCCGCGGAGAAAGTATTCGTCATTTCGCCGGGCGGATGGAGCCTGCCGCGAAGCGGCCCGGCCACCGGCCAAAACACACCAGCTTTCACGTCTTTCACTTCATAAGGTTCGGCAAGAAAGTCGCGATTTGCGGGAAGATGGTCAAAACGATCATCATGAATACTTGCATCAATATGAAGGGTATGACTCCCTTGAAAATCCTCCCCATGGGGATGTCTGGAGCACAACCTGATATGACGAAAACGTTGATCCCCACGGGCGGGGTTATCTGTCCCATTTCCATCATTATCACCATCATCACGCCGAACCAGATGGGGTCGAAACCTGCCTGGATGACCGCCGGATAGATAATCGGCAGGGTAAGGATCATCATGGGGATGATGTTCATCAAACATCCCAGGATCAGGTAAAGGACGAGAATGAGGAGAAGGACCCAGTAGGGAGAAAGGCTGTAGGATACGATGAGGTTGGGCAGCAGGAAAGGTATCTTGGTCAGCGCGATAAAGTAGGACAAGACTTTCACGCACATCAGAATCATGAAAATCATTGCCGTCAGTTCGCCCGTGGCCAGCAGTGACAGCTTGATTTTTTCCCAGGACAACCGCCGCGACATAAGCCCGATGACAAGAGCGCCGATGGCGCCCACGGCTCCCGCCTCGTTGGGGCCGAACACCCCGAAGTACAACCCGCCGATCACCACCATGAACAGGAGCAGCATCTGCCAGGTGTTGCGCAGCCCGCGGATCTTCTGCTTTAGAGTGAAGGCGGGACCGCAGGGCCCCAGTTCCGGGTTTATCTTGCAGCGGAGGTATATGGAGGAGAGGAAAAGGGCCATGAGGAGCAAGCCGGGGATGAAGCCCGCCATAAAGAGCTCACCGATGGATTGCTCGGTCATGACCCCGTAAATCATGAAACCTATGCTGGGAGGTATAAGGATGCCCAAGGTGCCGCCAGCCGCTATGGTGCTGGCGCTCAAAGAGTCCTTATAGTTGAACCTGCGCATTTCCGGCAGGGCGATGGTGGACATGGTCGCGGCGGTGGTGGTGCTGCAACCACAGATGGCCGCGAACCCGCCACAGGCGGTGATGGTGGTCAGGGCCAACCCTCCCGGCTGGTGACCGAGCCACTTGTATCCCGAATCGAACAAGTCCTTGCTGATCCCGGAGTAGAAGGCGAACATCCCCATTAGGATAAAGGCTGGTATGACGGCGTAATTCCATTCGCTGGCCGCCATCCAGGGGCCCATTCCCACCAGCGGGAGGGTGCTCGCAATTCCCTTCAGATACCAAAGGCCTTGCAGGCCGGTAATGGCCATGCAGTAGGCAATGGGCATCCGCAGGAACATGAGCGCCAACATAAGGCCCACGAAAAGCAGCCCCGTTGCCAGGTTGGAAAGATCCAGCTCAAAAGAATCCATGAGCCAAGGCAGCAGGATGAAAACCAATCCGGCCACGCCTGCCACTACGGTCCAGTAGCGGCAGACATGACCGAATTGCAACGCATCGCTGACTGCTCTCGAGGCTTTGGATATAAGCACCAGGACCAGAATCGCGCACCCCAGCACGCCGACCATTATAGCCGGCCAGTGAGGCAGCCCCAGGATGTCTCCAGCCTCGCCGGAGGCATACTGCTCCAGGCCGTAGACAAACAGGCGCCAGGTGATGACGCTGAGTATGTATACGCTCAAGATGGAGGTGAATACGTCGGCGATGGCGCGGGCACGTGGTCCGAGATGTTCGTAGAAGAGATCGATACCCACGTGGCGCTGTTCAACGGCCGCATAGGCCACTGAGAGGAAAACCACCAGAGGTAAGACGAATTCAGTTATCTCGACGGTACCGGATATCGGGGAGTTCAGGAGGTACCGCATACAAACATCGGCAGCTATGATGCCGACGAACAGCAGTATCAGTCCCGCCCCAATGCGGTTGATGACGGTGGCCAAAGGGTAGACACCCTTTTCGAGCAGGTGCGCTACGTGGTTGAACATTTGTATCTTCCCTATTTGTTCCACCAAGAAGAGGCAGGATAATCAGCCTTCTCGTACTTCGCGGTTGCCTTCTTGAGTTCGGCGAGGATCTTGTCGCCGTTCAGTCCCTTTTTGGCAACCATTTCCCGCCACTCTTTGGCAATAGGCTGAACTGCGTTGATCCATTTGGCCCGTTCGGCAGGCGGCAGGATGTAAATCTCTTCATTGCGGGCTGCTTCCTCCTCGGCTATGCGCTGGCTGTAGTTTTCCAAGGACACGCCGCAAAAAGCGGAGGTGGAATGAGCCAGGTCCTCGAAAACCTTCTGGACGTCGGGGGGAAGCGAGTTCCACTGATTGAGGTTCATGATTACGGCGACGGGCACCACGGCCATGTTGGCGATGGTATGGCAGGAAAGAAGATCCGTCATTTTTAGAGACTTGAGGATCGCCCAGGGGTAGTAGACCCCATCCACCGTGCCCTTTTCCAAGGCAAGGTAGGTGTCGGAAAGGCTGGCGTTTTGCACCGGGGTCGCGCCCAGGTCCTGCAGCACCTTCACGTCCAGGCCCGCGCCGCACCCGATCCGCAATCCATCCAAGTCCTTGAGAGTTTTTACCGGTTTGTTGGTGGTATGGATGTTCTTGATGTCGCCGGTGAACATCATTATAGGTCTCACCTTGGAATATTCGGCCTTCATTTCCGGGGAGCTTTTATAGAAGCTCCACATGGCGGCGCCACCTTGGCGTGGCCCTTGGAACATGAAGGGGATGTTCACCACGGAACTGACCGGGAAGACCGCCGCCTGATAAGTGGGGATAAAGGATCCAATATCAGCGGAGCCGGTCCTGACCATATTGTAGACCTCGGGCATCTTGGCCAGGCTCGAGCCATTGAAGAAGGTAATTTTGACTTTGCCGTTGGTGCGTTTGGCGACCTCGGCTGCCCACTTCTCAAATACCTTGGTAACCAGGTGGGTCGAGCTGTAGAAGTTGGAAAAGTTAAGCTCGATGGTTCGCGAACTCTTCGCCTGAACTATGGTCGAGGAGAACGTCGCCAAGACAAAAGCGCACAACAGTACCGCAACACCCCTGATTGTCTTTTTCATCCCTAACCCTCCAGTAACTTTTTCAGGCATACCGCTCCGCGGACCCTCTTCCGCAGACACCTGGCAGCTCAACCAAAGAGCGCCAAGGAAAAGATGCGGTTTTCTAACAGGTGTTCTCGCCTGCTGGAATCGCCCTTTTTTGTTTAAGTGCACTTAAGCACTTTTGGCAATATTGCATGCGCCGATTTTTTTGTCAATGCGTATAAATTATGCAGTCATACCCTCGGGAGGGTACCTTCTGTTCCTGCTGCGCGGGCTAACCGTGGCCGGACAGAGGGACGGAACAGGAACTGATGAATAGAGTGTTTCGCCGGACCAAGCGGATGACATGAGACCTTTTGGTCTGATTTACAGATCTATCGGGATTAGGGGAGCGGTTTTAGCGGATTACAATGTCGAACCCTAATGGGCAGCGCCAAAGAGGGCGGTAACTATTGGGGCTCTCATGCCTTAGTAAGGACACGGACTAATCGCCAAAGTGTCCCGCAAGACACGAGGCTGCGCGTTCTTGGAAGTCGTTGGCCATCTTTGAGATGGATTTGTTCTGTGAGTGCGGGCGGGAGTCTTCGCTTGGAAGAAGCGGCTAGGCGGCAGGCGCGCCGCCTCGATCGCCGGGAGCCAGGTTAGTTTTCAGACTCCCTGATGCCGGTGGTCCACATACCGCCACTGCGAACCATTCTGATGCGGAAACTATATATGTCTCCCCGGTAGGCAGTGCGGCCGAAAAGGATGGGACGTCCGCTGACCGAATAGTTGGTTCTGAGCATGATTAACATGGGGCTGTTTTCCTCGACCCCGATCAATTTTGCTTCTTCTTGAGTCGCCAGCGCCGCTTTGAAATCGGCCTCGGCTTCACCCAAGGTAATCCTCAATTTGTTTTCCACCGTATCAAATAAATTGTGATTCAAATCATATTCAGCGAGACGTTTTCCAATATCAAATTGCCAATAACTTTCCCATACTCCTATTGGTCTTGAATTTGTCTCCAAAAGTTTTTTGATAGTATAGACGGTACTTGATTTAGATACTTCCAGTTTCTTTGCAATCAGTTCGTTCGCTTTCATGGTGTTAATAGCCAATACATGCGTCTTTGGCTTCAAACCAAGCAGTTCCATTTCCTCTATAAAACTGTACAGCGGACTACTGTTTTCCTCTACATTTACCCGCCGGATAAAAGTGCCTTTTCCCGCTTTTCTATAGACATATCCGGACTGAACCAAGCTTTGCAGAGCTCGCCTCAAAGTTGTGCAGCTAACTCCATATTCTTCCATTAACGACTTTTCCGTGCCCAAAAAATCCCCTGTCTCAAATTTGCCGGAAACAATCTGATCCTTGATTTCCTTAAACAATTGGAAATGCAACGGTACAAAAGATTCTTTATTCATGGGGGCCTCTCCGCCGCTAAGCAATAAAGTGCTTATAAGCTTTTTAATATAACACACAACAACATAATTACCAAGTGTTCATCGCCATTGTAAGTGGCGCAGGGTTGCAGTTGGAAATAAATTGGGGCTGACCATTTGGTTTTGGTCCCTGGAATCGGGTCTTGGACAGAGAGGGGACCAGCCATGGGAGTCGGAAATGTCATTGGAGAGATAAGGCGGTCCACCAGGGAGCGATTCGGTCCTAAGGAGAAGACTCTGATCGTGGCGGTGGAGCTTGGGGGTGAGATTTGGGTATTCGCCCTTTGCCGACGGGAAGGCATTGCCCCGGCAGTCTATTACCGCTGGCCCAAGGCCTTCCTGGAGGCCGGCAAGAACGATGGTATCCGGGATGCCCGCCGATATGCCACATCTGAGAAAATCAAGCGCCCTAAGCAGGACAATAAGGAGCAGATCAACCTAGTGGGTATGGGAATCATCAAAAACTCTTAGGTAGGAGATAGGCCGATTCCTCGCTTTCTACAACCTATATACAGGGGCAGGCCAACCGAGTTCGCAACCCACTGATCCTCCGTGCGCATGTAATTCCCGATTCCTTTTTGGGAAAAGATCTCTCGGCCAATCAAGGCAGGCGCCAGGCGCCATGAGAAAATTTTCATTGACAAGCATCCTTTTTAATTGGTAACCCATTACCCATACCCTTTTATCCGAATGGCCAGAACGGGGACGGGCATGATCGGTGGGTTAGCTACAGAGGGCGCCGCATTGCCGGACGCACCCGTTTTGCAGACCGGCCGCCAGCCGTCGCGCCAAGCCATCTTATCGACCCGCAATCTCCACGCACACTCATCTTCAAGGGAGGCTCACCTTGATTCGTAGCATTGGGGTCGGCTCGGACCTATTGTGCGCAGGTTTGTCCATCTTCGCGGTCATTGTGGCCGCCATCGGCGTTTTCGACATGGTGGTTGTTTCGGGGCTCACCGTGCTCATGGCCCTGTTGATCTGCTTCCTGCGCATGGAACATGACAAAAGCAAAGAATCGCCCAACCAGTTGCGGCTGGTCCTGCACGGCCTGATGGTCCTCGCCTTGGTTTACATCTTTTGGGAGTGGGGCCGGGTGATGTTCGAGCAGGAAGAAACCATAATCGATATCAGCCTGCGACAGAACGCCTTTGCCTGGGTCGCCATCATTCTCATCGCTTACCTGACCTACCGCTTCTTCGGCATCCCCATGCTGGCGGTCGTGTCCTTGTCAGGCCTCTACCTGCTGTTGCCGCCCTCCCTGGGGGGAGCGGGCATCGGCTGGAAGCACGCCATGGAGAACTTGTGGTTCTCCACCGACGGGGTGTACGGACGGCCGGTGGAAGTGGTCAGCCGGACCGTGCTGGTGTTCATCGTCTTCGGCGCCGTGCTACAGAAGTCCGGCGCCGGCGAGGTGTTGCTGAAGATCGCCTTGGCCGCCACCGGCCGCTTCGCCGGCGGGCCGGCTCACGCCGCCGTGGCCGCCTCGGCCCTGTTCGGTTCCCTCTCCGGCACGGCGGTGGCCAACGTGGTTTCCACCGGCGTGTTCACCATACCCATTATCAAGAAGGTCGGCTTCAAGCCCAGCTTCGCCGGCGGGGTGGAAGCGGCGGCCTCCACGGGCGGGCAGATAATGCCCCCGGTGATGGGAGTGGTGGCCTTTCTCATGGCCGACATCACCGGAATTCCCTATCTAAAGATCATCGTGGCCGCCCTGATCCCCTCGATCATGTACTACTCGTCCCTGTTCATCGTGGTTTTCATCGAGGCCAAAAGGATGGGGATCGAGGCGTTGCCCAAAAAGGACCGGGTGAAGCTGACCAGGGACGACCTGCTCAAAAGCCTGGCCTTGGTGGTTCCCCTGGGGGTGATCATCGCGGTTCTGATAACCGGCCGCACCGCGCAGAACGCCGGGTTTTTCGCCCTAATCAGCGCCTTCGTGTTTTGCCTGATCCTGTTCCCGGAGTTCCGCAAGCCCGCCAAATGGTGGCGCGCCTTGGTCGACTCGGGCAAGACCTGCGCGATACTCATGATCATCGTCAGCGCCATCGGCTTTGTCATCGGGGTCATCAACATGACCGGTATAGGCCTCATGTTCGCCGAGGCCGTTCTGTCGGTAGCCTCCAGCAATCTTTGGCTGGCCTTGCTGTTCGTGATGCTTTCCTGCCTGGTGATGGGCATGGGGGTTCCCACGGGGGCGGCCTACCTGATGATCGCCATCGTGCTGGGGCCCGTCTTGCACAAGCTGGGGCTCTCCTTGATGGCGGCGCACCTGTTCGTGGTGTATTTCGGAGTGCTCAGCGTGGTTACCCCGCCGGTGGCCCTGGCGGCCTTTGCCGCCGCGCCCATCGCCGAGGCCAACCCCATGGAAACCGGATTCCAGGCCACCCGCCTGGCCATAGCCGGCTTCATAATCCCCTATTTGTTTGTTTTTCATCCGGACATCCTGCTGGTGGTCGGCGATTTCAGCCTGGGCGGCCTTGTCTGGGCCCTGTTCATCTTCCTGGTGTCCACCTGGGGGATAGCCACGGGGCTGGGGGGCTGGGAATGGAACGGGCTGCCCCTTTGGCAGCGCGCCCTGCGGCTTCTGGCCGCGGTTTTGTTGATCCTGCCGGGAGTGCCGTCCGGGCTGGCGGGCGGAGCGCTGCTGGCGGCGTGCCTGGTTTTGAATTTGCAAGCCATTCGTAGGCTGCAACACCCATCGATCCAATCCTAAAGGAGGGGCAGCATGACTAAGAAACATATGTGGATGGCGGTACTGGCCGGAGCCCTGCTCCTGGCCATGACCACCTCGGCGCAGGCGTCTCAGACCCTAAAAATGGCCACCATCGCGCCGGGTTCCTCGGCCTATCTGACCATGACCACCATGGCCACCATGATCAACCAGGCCCAGAACGACATACAGATCAAAGTGGACGCCACCGGCGCGGCCACCAAGCACATGATCGACCTGGCCAAGGGCAAGATCGACCTTTGCATGACCAACCCCAACATCTACGCCTTCATGAAAAACCAGAAGGCCATGTACAAGAAGGTCGGCGCCGCCCCTGAGCTGTCCAAAAACCTTAAGCTGCTTTTCTGGTTTCCCTACGGCCAGTACCACGTGGTGACCTATGCCGACGCCGGGATCAAGAAGCTCCAGGACATCAAGGGCAAGAAGGTCTTCCTCGGCCCTCCCGGTGGCGGAGCCTGGGCCGCTGCTCGGGAATGGGTGGCGGCGACCACCGGCATGCAGCCCAACAAGGAGTTTGACAACGTCAAGGGAAGCTGGTCTTCGGCCTTCCAGGGTTTCCAGGACCGCCAGTTCGACGTTTACGTGGTCGGCGGGATCGCGCCCTTCCCCCAGGTGGAGCAGTTGGCCCTCACCTCCAACCTGCACATCCTGGGCCTGAACAAAAAGGAGTATGAAGCCAACCCGCAGGCGATCAAGGTGACCACCAAGACCGGCCGCGAGTTGGGCATCATCCCCGTCGGCATATACGGCAAGGGAGTGGACAACACCCAAGACGTCTACACCCTGGGCTCCATCGTGGGCGTGGCCGTGAACAGCAAGATGAATAACGACACCGCCTACAAAATCACCAAGTTGTTCTGGGAGCAGGCCAAGAAGAACAGCGAGACCCACCCCTGGCTGAAGCACCTCACCATGAACTACGCGGTGCGCAACGGCGGCATGCAATTGCATCCCGGCGCGGCCAAATACTACCAGGAGCAGGGGATCAAAATCCCCGCCGGGTCCAAATAAGGCGAGCGCATTGGGGCGGGCCGTATGGCCCGCCTTGGCGCCGCCCTGCCCAAAGCGCGGCGCGGTCCACGGCCCATAGGCCCTTTCCCGCCTGGTGCGGGAAGGGGCCGCTACGCCGACCAACCCATCATGACTTGCCATTTTTGGAGGCAACCGGTGTTTGAGTCCAGTAAAGAAGCTGTCCATGCCATTTGAGCGCATCGACAAATCACGCCGCTTTTTGCAGGTGTCCCGCCAGCTGCGCAAATCCATCTTCAGCGGCGAATACCAGCCCGGCCAGAGGCTGCCCAACGAAAGGGAATTGGCCGAAGTCTTCGGCACCTCCCGCATAATCGTCCGGGAAGCCATCTGGGACCTAAAAAAATCCGGCCTGGTGGAAGTGAAGCGGGGAGCCCACGGCGGGGCTTTTGTCCAGGAGATGAGCCACGGCGCGGTCACCTCGGTGATGCGCGACATGGCCAGCCTGGGCAAGGTGAGGCCGGCCCACATCGTGGAGGTGCGCCTGCTCATCGAGCCCACCGTGGCGGCGCTGGCCGCGCAAAGAGCCAGCGAAGAAGACCTGCGGAAGATGCGCCGATATTTGGAGGGCATCCCCAAAGAGGGGACCGATGAATACGTCCGTTGGCAAATTGGTTTTCACCGCCTGGTGGCCCAGGCTTCGCAAAACCCGCTGTTTGCCATGCAGGTCAACATTTTCCTGGACTTCACCGAAGACATGATCCTGAGCCTCAGGAAGAAAGACCGCATATACCACGACGCCAACTCCCACCCGCGTATTTTGGAAAAGATCATCCAGCGCGACCCCGAGGGGGCGCGGCGGATTTTTTATGACCACCTGCTGGAGATAAAACCGGCCTTTGACGATTGGGAGAAGAACTTCGGCACCAACGGCCTAGTTGGTTCGGAGCCTCATCGCAAGGAGCAAGCATGACCTACCCGAGCATTTACCCCACCGGGACAACCATCTACGATCCATCCCAGTGCTGGAACGGGTACACCGTTTTCCAGGCCAGAGAACTGGGAGCCATGATCATCGACATGAACGGCACGGAGGTCAAGCTGTGGAAGGGCCTGCACGGCCTGCCCAACAAGATACTTCCCGGCGGCTATGTTCTGGGGTCCACCGGCGAGCGCAACACCAAATACGGCATGCAGGATTTCCAGGACGTAGTGCAGGTAGACTGGGAGGGCAAGGTCGTCTGGCGGTTCAACGAAAACGAATTTATCGAAGACCCCGGCGAAGAGCCGCAATGGATGGCCCGCCACCATCACGATTTTCAGCGAGAGGGAAACCCGGTGGGGTACTACGCACCGGGCATGGACCCCATGGCCGAGGGCGGCAACACCCTGGTCCTGTGCCACAGGAACGCGCACAACCCCGACATCTCGGACAAGCCGCTGCTCGACGACGTCTTCGTGGAGGTCGATTGGGACGGCCAGATCGTCTGGGAGTGGGTGCTCAACGAGCACTTCCACGAGTTCGACTGGAGCCAGGAAGCGCGCAACGTGCTTTTCCGCAACCCCAACATGCGCAACTGCGGCGGCGACTGGATGCACATCAACTCCATGTCCGCCCTGGGGCCCAACAAATGGTTCGATGCCGGCGACGCCCGCTTCCACCCGGACAACATCATCTGGTCGGCTCGCGAGGCCAACATCATCGGCATCACCGACAAGCAGTCCGGCAAGGTGGTGTGGCATATCGGGCCGGACTACAACACCAGCCCCGCCCTGAAACGCCTGGGGTGGATCATCGGCAAGCACCACGCCCACCTTGTCCCGCGGGGCCTGCCCGGCGAGGGCAACCTGCTGGTGTTTGACAACGGCGGCTGGGCCGGCTATGGCGCGCCCAACCCCGGCGCGCCCATGGGCATCAAAAACGCCCTGCGCGACTACTCCCGGGTGCTGGAGATCGACCCCCTGACCCTGAAAATCCTCTGGCAGTACACCCCGGCCGAAGCGGGATACCGCATGCCCATGGACGGCAACCGCTTTTACAGCCCCTTTGTGAGCAGTGCCCAGCGCCTGCCCAACGGCAACACCCTGATCACCGAGGGCTCCGGCGGCCGCATCATCGAGGTGACCCCCGACCACCGCGTCGTCTGGGAGTTCATCAGCCCTCACTTCGGGCAATCCGTGCGCTTCAACATGCTCTACCGGGCCTACCGCCTGCCTTACGAGTGGGTGCCTCAACTGGAGCAGCCCAAGGAGACCCCGGTGGAGCCGGTGGAGGTCAGCACCTTCCGCATGCCCGGCGCCTCCGCGCCCGGCGTGGTGGAGGTAACCGAAGTGGCCGGAGTAAAGCCCTACCAGCGAACCGAGGCTTTGTGCGTGGTGAGCACCAAGGATTTGGCCAAGGACTAGCCGGGCTGGTCGTTCCAGCCGGACGCTGAGGTTGTATAGGGAGACGAGGAAAACATGAACCTGGCCTGCAACCTGGAACGCTCCGCCAAATTGTTCCCGGACCACATCGCGGTGATTCAAGGCCAAGAGCGGGTGACCTACGCCCAGTTGAACCACCGCGCCTCCCGCGTCGCCTCCGGTCTGCGCAGCCTGGGCTTGGTGCCCGGAGACCTGGCGGCTCTTTGCGCCCCCAATTCGGTGGACTGGCTGTGCTTTTATTTCGGGGCGCTTAAGCTGGGGGCGGTGGCGGTCACCCTGAGCGCCCAACTATCAGACCGGGAATTTCTGCTGCTCATGTCGCATGCCCGGCCCAGGGCCCTGTTCTGCTCCGAAGACAAGGCCGCGGCGGTGGAGGAGCTGCGGGCCTCGCTCCCTCTGGAGTTGGTGGTAGGCCCGGAAAGCGAAATCCCCCTTCCCCGCCTGGAGACAGAGGGCGACGGGCCGCTCTGGGCCGTCGACCGTGAACGCGACGACACGGCCTGCGTTCTCTATACCGGCGGCACCACGGGCATGCCCAAGGGTGTGATGCTCAGCCACGAAAACATCAACACCGCCATCAACCACGTGGCGCACATGGAGCGCTCGGTCGAAAGCGACCGGGCCATCTGCTTTTTGCCTTTCAATCACGTCTTCGGGCAAATGCACATAATGAACGCCACCATCATGACCGGCGGCGGGCTGGTGCTGCTGCCTCGCTTCGACCTGGAGCAGATGCTGGCGGCCGTGAAGGAGCACGAGGTCACCAAGCTGTACGCGGTGCCCACCATATACGTGCGCCTATTGCAGTTGGAGGATCTCCGGGCCCAACTGAGCCGAGTGCGTTACTGCTTCAGCGCCGCCGCTTCCATGGCCCGCGAGGTGGTGCGGGGCTGGCTGGAGCGCACCGGCCTGGCCATCCACGAAGCCTACGGCATGACCGAAACCGCCTCCATGGTCACCTATAACCACTTCAACCGGCATGTGGTGGGCTCCGTGGGCCAGGCGGTGGGGACCACCGAGGTAAGCATCCGCGACACCCGGGGCAACCCACTACCCCTGGGGCGGGAAGGCGAAATTTGCATCCGGGGCCGGGGGGTGATGAAAGGCTATCTGGGGGCGGCCGAAGCCAGCAATGAGGCGTTTTGGGGCGATTGGCTGCGCTCCGGAGACATCGGCTATCTGGACGACAACGGCTACCTGTTCATAGTGGACCGTCTCAAGGACATGATCATCACCGGTGGCGAGAACGTATACCCCCGGGAGGTGGAAGAAGCCCTGTTCGAGTGTCCCCAGGTGTCCGAATGCTCGGTGGTCGGCATGCCCGACCCGGAGTACGGCGAGAAGGTGGTGGCGGTTTGCGTCCTCGCCCCCGGCCAACGCATCGACCCAGGGGAGCTGCGGGCCTTGCTGAAGACCAAGCTCAGCGGGTTCAAGGTACCCAAGGAGTTCATCGTCAAGGACGATCTGCCCAAGACCGCGGCCGGAAAAATTTTCAAGCGGGAGATCAAAAGGCAACTCACCGAAAAATGACGCCCCCTTTTCGGGCCTGAGTCCATCGCGTCCGGGCGGCTTGATTCTGCCGAAGGGGGCCAGCCCGGAAAGAAAAAAATCCATTAACCATTAGTGGCTGCCCAGCCAAGCGTAACTCCTGACGGGCACCTTCATTCAACGGTGTCGGCGACTCTATAACCACCCAGCAACTTGCGGTAAACAGAGCTATTGCAAGTTGTCCTATGAGGCGGCCTGAATCTAACCGGCGAGCCCACAATTTTTAGTTCGAAGTCCGACTTTAGGCTTGTACGGTGAACGTTTGGATGAACACAGAAAAAATCAGAAAACCGGCAATGCTGATAGCATTGACCCTCCAAACGTTCCCATTTGCTCCCCACCTGCTTCCCAGCAAAAATTAGGGGCCAGTTCCCGGGAACTGACCCAATATCTGACTATTTGTGTTTATTTGGTGCCCGGGGCGGGACTCGAACCCGCACGGCCGTTGAGCCTGGGGATTTTAAGAACCCAAAACTGAGACGCGTAACGCAGTGCAATCCCTACAATTAATTTCCTTATGCCAGGGTGTTAGCCACAGGACGCCTATCCCAAGGCGTCCCAGGGTTTCCCATGAAATCCTTTCTTACCCACTAGTCCCGTTCAGACACGTTCAGACGGGATAAGGCGGATAAGGGGGGCCTGTGCGGTCTTTGCTAACAGAGAACGCGCCCGGATAAGGGTGCCCCGTTACAGGCGAGGAATTTGATCTTACAGCTGTGAGGGGTCGGTTGATACGCCGACCCATTTAACCGTAGCCAAACTCTCCGGGGAGTTTGGCTATTTTTTTGCCCTGAACACCATTTTTAATTCGGGCCGTAGCCCAGAAAGGAGCTCTTCAAATGCCCTTCATCTGACCTGAGTCCTTCCCATAGGCGGGATCGGCATGGGGCTGATCCCAAAATCGACGAGGCCAAGCTCCGTAGGGAGTTTGGCCATTTTTTTTGCCGGGGCGAGATGCCCCAGAAAGTGATTTAAGATGCCTGATTTATTAAAAACCCCCGAGACCCCCAACAACGAGGAACAAGAAGCCCGCGACATCCTGTTTGAGGCAGTCGCCAATGTCCAAACAGAAGGAGTCTCCATATTTGACTCCACCAGCGTGCAAGAAATATCCGTGGTTTCCACTGAGCAGACCTTGCTCAGCGATGACGGTGATGAGGTTCTAGATCAAGTCACAGACTTGCTCGCACAGCCGAAGCCCGAAGATGATCAGCGAGAAACCCGGCTCCAACAGTGCAAGGAATTGCTGTTACAGTATTACGTGGAGGTGAACAAGGCTCAGAATCGCACAGAAGCCACCTTTGCCCACCACGCTCTGCGCATAGGCCAACTCTTGAACTCCATGAAACCCCTTGTCAAGGCTACCAAGGCAAAGTGGCAGGAGTGGGCTACCGCGAACCTCCCCTACCTGCGCTCCAGTACCAGGGAAGACTACATGCTTCTCGCAAAAAGGAAAGATGCCCATAAGTACCTGTACCTGGGGAAGGACAGGCTGATGGAACTCATCCGAGCGACCAAGGGTTCCGATGAGGACCCCATCGGCACGTTCATGGATAAATACGCCATCGACTACGATGAGGAAGAAGCTGGGAGCTTTAAGGAGTTCAAGCTGAAAGTTGACACCGCCCTGAACATGGCGCGGTTGGCAAAGTTCGGCTTCGACGCCCCCCGTGATCAGGTTGAGAAGCTGACGGCGAATAACATCAAGTTGAACAAGAAGGTCATCGACCATCTCGGATTCGCCAAGAACGCTGGCGGTACATTCGAGAAGGCATTGAAGAAGCTCGTGGAGAACAATGGCAAGATCCAGACTGCTCCTGCGGACAATGAGGAAACGGTGCTCGACTTCAACCAGTTAAGCGCCAACTTGATCGAGGCCATCGAGCAACTGGTGACTTCCGAGGAGGAAGACTTGAACGCACGGGTGAATGAAGACACCCTTAACCGACTGATCGAGAAGATCGAGAGGCTGAAAGAGGCCCTCAAAGCCTAACCTCGATTAGAACTGTAACGGCCCTGCCTCCTGGATAGCCATCGGTGACCCTGGGAGGCGGGGCCTTTTTTATCCCAACGACAATCTGCAATCACTAACCACCATCAAAAGCCCAGGATCCTGGGCTTTTGGGGGATGTTCATCCAGTTAGGAGAATAATCATGCTTTTGCATCTATCGGCCATGAGAGTCAACGACATAAAGCGGTATCGGGAAGGTAGGCCCAGTGCCAAACTCAATGTCTTGCTTTCCTTCCCATATCGAAGCGGTGACACCAGTGAGATCCTGGGAATGCGGCAGCGAGGTGAGCTGGGCAGCGTTATCTTGGATTCCGGTGCCTACACAGATCAGAATGCCCAAATGCCCACCAGCTTGCCTCGTTACATCGCCTACCTGCAGGGCTACGGCCAGAAATACGACCATTACTTCAACCTCGATTCCGACTTTAGTGAGGTCGGTTTCTCGACCGAAAACTTGGAAAACATCATCCAAATGCGACAAGCGGGACTCCATCCGGTTCCGGTGATCCACAACGTGTATGGCGGGGAAGTGGAACACTATGTAAAGGAGGCACCGCCCATAGTGGCACTGGGATCAACTCAGGCCCGGGACCTGCGAATCATGAAAAAAGTGTTCAACGACTTCCAAGGGCTAGCCACCAAGATTCATATATTCGGGACGACGGAGTACAGGAAGCTCATCGAGGTGCCTGCCTACTCCTGCGACTCCGCTACTTAGCGTATGGCCGGGGTGCCATGTCATCTTCGCTGGTGGAATCCAGCCAGCCCTGCTTTGGATAAAACTGAAAAGGTCTACTTCGGCCCCTATGAACGGAAAAGAAATGACCCCACCCCCTACTTCAACGAATACCGTCATCGGGAAAAGCTAAAGGCGTATCTCAAGGAAGAACTGGGTTTTGAACTGCACCATCTCCTGGGGCCCCACCGAGTACAAAATCTGTTGGCCGCCAATATCCACCATTTCATCCAACTGGAACAGCTGATCACCGTAGAGCATCAGCGCAAAGGTTTCCCTTACTAAGTATTCTTTTAGTTACAACTTGAGAGCGGCACTGCCTGAGGGTTAAAGGTGGTGCCGCTCTGCCATCTTCTGGGGCCCAAATTATTTGACCAAAACAATCAAGGATAAACTATTAGGTAACAACTTTAACAGGAGCGAACCATGAGGCAAAAAAGATTCACAAAAGGCATAAGCTTATTGATCAGTGAGAAACAATACCAGGAGGTAGAAGAACTTACAAATAACAAAAACATATCTTTAGGGGAATGGATTAGGAAAGCAATAGGCGATTACATTAAAAAAATTATAACAAGGGAGAGTGACGAATGGAAAAAATAGAATTGATCAACATTTGTGAACGATGCGGGAGCTATAACGACTTCTTAGAAGCTCCTGATGGAGAGGCTTGGTTCATATGCCGGAGATGCGGTAATACACAACCAAAGATTGACGAATTGAGCATTGAAACATTCATTCAAAAAGAAGGATAAAATAAAAATGATAAGGCAAATAACTGTAACCAAATGTCGTAAATGTGGTGGTCATTTTCCTATATATCCCGTGCCGTATCCAGGGGTTGATGGTCTATGTATTTGTTGTGGTAATTCATTCCCAAAACAAATCGAGGAACCTGAACCAGTGATAGAGGCAATGTTAGAGTTAATTAGTTTAGATGAGCACAATATCGATGAAGAGGTTACCAAGCAAAAAAATATAGAGGTTTATCTGGCCAATTTTAAAGCTATGGCTGCTCATGTCGAATTTGTGGATGCATTTATTAAATATGGCCGTATGCACAATTCTTATCGTCTAAAAGATATGGAGGTACGCCTTAAATCTGCGCTGCAGTGTATAGAAGCTCTGGTTCAACTTGCCGAAGAAAATAATTTAGATATTGATGTAGAGACAGGTAAAGACATGAATGAGTAAATTTTAACATTTAAGGTGTGGGTCTGCCTTAGGTATGGCCCACGCCTATTAAAAAAGGAGAAATTTAATGTACATTAAAAATACCGAAAACAACTTGGAGGCAGCACTCACTTATGCCAGCCGAGCCTGGAAAGTACTGCCGGTGCATTCATCTAAGGATGGTGAGTGTTCATGCGGCAATCCCAACTGCAACAAGCCGGGTAAGCACCCCCGTGTAAAAAATTGGCCAATGGTAGCCACCGATGATCCTCACCAGATTGAGCGGTGGTGGGACCAATGGCCGGATGCCAACGTAGAGATTCTAACCGGAGCAGCAAGCGGAATCTTCGTCTTGGATGTGGACCCAAAAAACGGCGGAGATGAAACCCTTGCCCAACTTGAAAAGCAATACGGTCAACTGCCCTTAACGGTCATTTCCAAGACTGGCGGTGGAGGAAGACACATCCTTTTCAAGTATCCCTTGGAATACAAAATCGGCAATTCAGCCGGTCGCCTTGGCACAGGTCTGGATATTCGAGGGAACCGTGGCCTAATAGTGGCACCTCCCTCTATCCATGCTTCAGGTGGAGTCTATGCTTGGGACGAGAATCATCATCCCGACGATGTTGCAATCGCGGATGCGCCCACTTGGTTGCTGGAGAAGATCCAAAAGAGACCCAAGCCCAAATCTTCTACAGAGCAAACACCCCCGAAAAAGTCCAAAAAGACATCTCTGAATCCTGAGGCCCTTGCCAAGTTGAGACGCGAGTCGCACATCGTGGCCAATACCCCTAATGGCAAGCGGAATAATCAACTGAACGATTGTGCGTTCTACATGGGTCAAGTACTCTAATCCGGCGGTCTGGATGAAGGCATGGTCACTTCTAGCTTGCTCCAAGCTGCTCAGGCGTCTGGTCTGTCAGTAGATGGGGCCGAGGCGACCATTCGTAGTGGTTTAGAAGCTGGCAAGCAAAACCCAAAGAGAATCCTGCCCCATCCCATCAATCACTACCTGGCACACAGTCAAAAGGGAGACGCCTGGATTTTTATAGAAGAGCAAAGGGGTCAGCTTTGTTTTGATCGTAAATCGGGTAAGTGGTTCATGTGGACTGGTACCCAATGGGAAGAAGATAGGCTGGACGAGCATATCAAGCGACTTGGGTCTGTGGTGAGGATCTATGAGGAGAAATTGGCGGAGAAGGTAGCTGAGGCAAAGAGCTTGCGGGATACTGGCAAGGAATGGGCAGCCAAAGATATAGAAAAAAATGCCAAACGGATCAGAGATCGCATCAGTAATCTCGGGAACTCTTCCTGGCAAAAGAACGTGGTCGAGCAGGCCGCAACCGGCGAAAGCTCCCTGGCCATCATCGGCGATGAGTGGGATGACAAACCTAACCTCCTGGGAGTAGCCAACGGGGTTCTTGAATTTGATTGGCAAGCTGCAACCGTTACCTTCAGATCCGCCCAGCCAGATGATTTCATCAGGAATATCATCCCGACACCCTGGCCGGGGGGAAATGGCTCCTACGGCATCGGCGATCTTAATGACCTGGCTAACGGTTCATGCTTCAGAACGTTCCTGCAAGATATCTGCGGTGGTGACCAGGACAAGGCCAACTACCTACAGGCCATTCTTGGCTATGCCCTAACCGGCAAGGCCACTGAACACGCCCTCTTTATTCTTCATGGCCCAGAAGGCTTTAACGGTAAGACCACCCTTGCAAATGTTCTGTCTCATGTTCTGGGAGATTTGACCCATACGATCAGCGTAGAAATGCTGCTGCAGCAAAAATTTAGAAGGTCCCCGGAAGCAGCCAGCCCCGCTCTGATGGCTTTGAAAGGGAAACGAATGGTATGGAGTCCTGAATTGGATAAGGAGTGCACATTGAGCTCCAGCGAGGTCAAGCGCCTCACTGGTGGTGACATTTTAACCGCTCGTGCTGTCTACGAGGGACAAACCACATTCAGACCCACCCACACCATTTTCATGCTCACCAACCCGCTTCCTGACCTGGATACCAATGATGCGGCACTAAAGGAGCGAATAAAAATGGTGCCCTTTGACCAGCGGTATGTAGATGATCCAAAGGGACCCAATGAGCACCAGGTAGACACCGATCTACCGGACAAACTCAAGGAAAAATCCGCCCGGATCCTCGTTTGGTTGGTGCAAGGAGCATTGATATATGGCAAGAACAAAAAGTTACCTGAATGTCCTGCAGTAATAAAAGACACCCAGAAGTATTTCGCCAGTAAAGATGTGATAGGTAGGTTTGCTAAGGAATGTTGTTTTGATACACCTGGGTCTAAGCTGAAAGCAAGTGACGCATACAATGCTTATCAGCAATGGTGTCAGGTGAAGAGGGAAAAAGTAGTAACCCAAACGGTATTCGGAAAAGAATTTTCCAAGCTGTACGAGAAAAAATCTGAATCCAGCGGAAACTTCTATCTTGATGTTGGCTTGAAATAAGCTTTCAGCACCCTTTCGCCAGTATGTGGAGGGTGTGGAGGGTTATACTATTGTTTTCTAAAAATCCATAAAGAAAAATAATAATAAGAAAAGAGTATACTCAACCTTCCATACCCTCCATAACCTTGTGGGCACTGAAAGTATTTTTCAGGATATTTTCCTCATGAAGTTACAGATGATGAATGTTGACCAACAATATTTCTCCCCTCCTACCTGGCGAAAGAGGGCGAAGCTGGTCTTTGGTTACTTGTAGAAATTTATGCGGAGTTTTTAGTGGATTATTAAATGATGGCAATATGTGAATAAACAAAAAGACCCACAGTAAAAAATACTGTGGGTCTTTTTGTTTTGACTGATAAAGAGCTAGTCTTCCGAATCGCCACCTTCACCGAGGATCAGGGTGATCTTGCTCTTGTTGCGGCTGACCTTCATCTCGACCTTGGTTCCTTCAGGTACATCGATGCCCCAAGAATCCAGAAGCTTCTTGTTCAGGCTAATAGAACCTTTCTTGCTCAACTTGGGCTGGACCTGTGAGGAAACAGCTGCCCCGCCCTTCCCAACAAACAGGTCCGGGTAGTCAGCAGCCTGTTGTTTGGCGATGGTTTCCTTAACCTTAGTCCGGGCATAAGCCATGCTGTCGATGCCCAGTTGCTTGGCAATTTCTGCAACAGGAGTTTGGGCTTTAACAAGTTCCATCAGTTTTTCTTCGTCAATTTTTGTTCTGGGCACTGGGAGAGCTCCTTCCTAATAAAATAAAAAACTGTCCGGGAATGGTCAAATCCTTCCCAGCGGACCAGGATTTACAATAAAGGAATATTTATCATATCTCACTAAAACGTGCAATATGAGGGCACAATATTACTTTAACCTGCTCAGCTGATGCGCCCATTTTGTGATATCAATTGAAGGGTAACGCCATCTCTGGTGGCTTATGAATCTTGTTCATTATGTCAAATAGTTACTCTTGGTAAGCGGTGCTACGCCTGCATAAGTAAATTGTGCCTCTTACTTACCCCGGCAAAATCCCTGAAAACATCCGCTCTAATTTTTTCACAGTAGCCACTGTTTTCCTAGATGCGCTTATCATACTGGGCGTGACCACCATGGATTCAGTAGCTTTGCCCTTTGCGTCGTACAGAGCGAAATAGAGATCTCCGTTGCTGGTCAAGTCGATGCTTGCCCGAGTGATTCCCTGTTTGCCGGTGAGTTGAATTTCTTGAGCTTTGATCACCTTGGCGACCTTGACCTTTGCCAGAACCATCTGACTACCAAAAGTCCCCCCGATAAACTCAGCTACCTGCGCGGCGCTGCTGAAAAGATGGGATCAGGCAGACAAATAGGTCAATCTATTTCCTGGCTCACTCCTATTTCGCCACTTCCATTAAAAATTATTTTTCGGGCTGGGTTAAGAAGCTCTATGTCCGACCGCTCGCGGGATTCCTCGGCCAAGGCCGTGGACACCCACATCTCCTCCAAAGTGGAGGTGTTGCGAATCCAGGCCAGGCGCAAAGCCTCCGGAGTGATGGGCCCGGCAGTGGCGAGGGCCAATTGCAAGGCTTGCTGGTCGCTTTCGCAGACCATGGGCATGCGGCCCTTTTCCGGAGTAACCGCCGTGACGCAGTTGACCATGGTGTAGGCCGGATTGATCTGGTCGGCCACCTTGCGGGTGATGAAATCCACCAGGCCGATGCCCAGGGCGTTGCCGTCATTGGGCTGGGCCAGATCCCGGAGAACGATGCGGGTTATCTTGGGCTTGGCCAGGGGTGCCTCGTATATGTTCATTATGCGGCCCAGCACCTTGGTGTCCATGCCCGTGCCGCTGATGTGCTTGCCGCTTTCGTCGATCACCAGCACGTCCAGCGGGTCGAAGGGCAGCTTGGGGCATTTGGCTCGCGCCGACTCCAAAAGTTTTTCTTCGGTTTCGAACCAGTTTTCCGGCTCCATTAGAGCCACCTGGGCGGTTTTACCCACCCCGTTTTCCACGATGCCCAGCCCGGCCAGTACGGGAGCCTTGTCCAGGATCATTTGGGCCGAGGAGATCAGGGTGCGCTCATAGCCGTAGCGCACGGCGTACAAATGCGCGGTCTCGGCTCCGGCCTGCTTGCCCAGGCCAATGACCAGCATCTTGGAAACACCGCTTTCAATACGGCCACTGAACTCAGTATGGGGTTTGACCCGGTTGATGGGCAGGATGTAGTCGCACTCCATGGCTCGGCGGTCCAGATGCACCGGCACTCCCTCGGCGGTGGTGCCAACCACCACGGTCTCCATGCTGGAGATGATGGGCACACCCACGCTCTGCTCGGTGATGTCCACCTCAGCCAGGACATTGACCTGGCCCTCGGCCGTAGCTCCGCCGTGGGAGCCCATGGCCGGGATGATCACCGGGAAAACTCCGGTTGCCTTCAAGGTTTCGGCCACGGCCCTTAGGATGGGCACGATGTTGCTGATGCCCCGGCTGCCCGCAGTCAGGGCCACCCGGGTCCCGGGCTTCAGCGGCTTGCGCGTCAGCAATTTTTTCATCTCTTGGGCGGTCGCCGCCACCGGATCATCCAGTTGGGCCGTGTCCAGAGTCTGGCGAATGCGAACGATTTTGGGAAGAGTCATGGGGTGGCTCCCGTTTCAGATGACCGGGCCCAGGACGTAGATGTCCATGGCCTTGGTGTAGCCGGAAAGTTCGGCCTTGGTGGATTTGCCCCCGGCCACTTGCAGAATTTCCTGGTAGATGCGTTGCCCGGCCTGGGGCAGGCTCTCCGTGCCCTCGATCACTCCCTCCACGGACATATCCATGTGGTCGTGCATGCGCACGAAGGTGTTCTGGTTGCCGGTGATCTTGATTACCGGCACGAAGGGAAAACCCTGAGGCGCGCCCAGGCCGGTGGTGAAGGCGATGACGTTGCAGCCCGCCGCCGCCAGACCGGTGAGCAGTTCGGGCTCGCGACCGGGAGAGTCCATGACCACCAGGCCCTTGGTGGTGGGCTGCTCGCCGTATTCATAGATGTCCTGCACCAGGGAGGTGCCGGCCTTGGCGATGGCGCCCAGGGATTTTTCCTCGATGGTGGTCAAGCCGCCTTTGATGTTGCCGCCGGTGGGCTGGCCGCCCCGGATGTCGCAGCCGGCGGACTTGGCCCGGGCCTCCATGCGGGCCACCAGATCCAGGATCTTTTGACCCACGACCTCGTTCACGGCGTGCTTGGCCATGATGTGCTCCGCGCCAATGAATTCGGTCACCTCGCCCATGACCACGCTCCCGCCGTTTTTCACGGTAAAGTCCGTAGCCACACCCAGGGCCGGATTAGGGCCCAGGCCGGAGGTGGTATCGGAGCTGCCGCACTTGAGCCCCAGCACCAGGTCGGCCGCGGCGCAGGGGGTGCGGCGGGCGGCGGAGGCCTCCATGACCATTTCTTGAACCAGCAGGGCTCCCTCGGCCACGGTCCGAAAGGCCCCCCCCAAGGACTGGATGACCACGATCTCCACCCGCTTGCCGCTGGCGCGGATCTCCTCGGCCACCCTGGCCACGGCGGTGCTTTCGCATCCCAGGCTTACCAACAGCACCGAGGCCAGGTTGGGGTTGCGTCCCAGGCCGATCAGGGTGTTGCTCACCCGGTTCACATCCATGGGGGTTTGACAGCAGCCCTGCTGGTGAGTAAAGGCTACGGCGCCGTCCACTTTGCCGGCGATGGCCGTGGCGGTTTCGTTGGCGCACACCACGGTGGACAAGACCCCCACGTAATTGCGGGTGCCAACGCTACCGTTTTTTCGCCGATATCCCATAAATTCCATGTTCTATCTCCTAAATGACCAAGAAGACCCTACCGAGTGTTGGCCCTAAGCTTGGTCGCCCCGTCCCCGCAGGCTCTCGATGTTGTGCACATGCGCATGGGTCCCAAAGTCAATGTCCTCAGTGGCCCGCCCTATGACTTCTCCATATTTGAGGATGTCCTCGCCCTTGGCGATGTCTTTCACGGCGAATTTGTGGCCGTAGTCCACATCCTGAGCCATGAGCACTTCCCGGCAGTCGTCCTGGATGCCGACCACGGCCCGGCTTCCAGCCTCGAGCGCCCTGAGGGCCGTGGCCACGTTATCTTCGGGCCGCAGCATGATGGCGTCGCGTTTCATGGTTTCTCCTTGGCTGTTCAACCGCCGAGGCTTTCCGGCGCTTGTATCGGTAATCGGGTGCCGGTCTTCGCGGCCGGCCCATGACTTGGTCCCGTCGGTGAACCGTAAAACGGATGTCATGGATGCTTTCTCTTTAAGCAATATGCCTGCCAACCCGGGCGCTCTTTTATATCTTGTCGATATCAGGGACCTTTACTTGGTGCCCGCCTGTGCCATCCACCGGGCCGCCACCCAAGGCGGCCCATTTCAATTCATCCTGAAGAAGTTCGGTGGCGCGTGCCGGTCAATTTGAAACAGTCCGGTGGCCAGACCGAGATCCGAGCGGCGCGGCCCGCGAGGAGTAATCCGTGGGTCGGCTGCCAGTCCGGACGTCAACGACTAGCTCAGGATGAACGACTGGTGCACGGTTTTTTTCAAATTGATCGAGTTTTAATCTTTGCAAACATGCGCCGATGAGGTCGGCCCAGCAGAAAATGCAAACAGTAACAGACGATTAGGCGTCATTTTCATAATTGGCAACGATATTGCTAAACAAGTTGCAAAGGCCAAGCATCCGAGGGGACCTTTGGGGGCTCTTGGATCGGTGCCGCTCACACGAAAAAATCGTTGTATTTGCATAGGAAGCGCCCCTTAGCGAGACTCATTTCAGGTGGAGATAACGGGGCGCTGGATCGCCAACACTGGAGGATCATGCGTGAAGGCAATTGTTGTCATGGGCGAAGCGGATAACGTCGGCAACGCTATCGAGGACATCAGCAAGGGAGACGGGGTGTTCTACACCGTGGGTGGAACACAGCGGGAATTGCAGGCCGTGGACGACATCTCCTTTGGCTTCAAGGTAGCGGTGAAGGATATATCGGCCAAGAGCCCCATCATCAAATACGGTGAGACCATCGGCCGGGCCTCCAGGGCCATCGCCACCGGCGAGTGTGTTCACATCCATAACGTCGAGGGCAATCGCGGCCGCGGTGATCTTGCAGAGGCCGACAAATGAAATTCCTAGGATATGTACGCCCTGACGGTAAAGTCGGCATCCGCAACTACACCCTTATTCTTCCCAACGGCCGAGGCATCGGCGTCCTGGCCTCCCAGGTGGCCAAGCTGGTACGTGGGGCCAAGGTGTTCGTGCCGCCCAACGAGAACGGGCGCGACACCCCGGACCGCCAGACCATCGCCCGCACCATCGTGGGCCTGGCCAAGAACCCCAATGTGGGAGCGGTGCTCATCATGGGCATCAAGAAAAACGGCGGCTATGCCGAGTTCACCCGCGAGGCGATGGTGGATGAGATATATGCCACCGGCAAGCCCGTGGACTCGGTCTTTTTGGAGGACTGCCCCGGCGGCTCCTACCAGGCCCTGGGCGATGCCCTGCTCAAGGCCCGCCAACTGGCTCGCCAGGCCAGCGACGTCCGGCGCGAAGAGGTGGACTTCGGCCGCCTGCACATGGCGGTCAAGTGCGGCTATTCGGATGCCACCTCCGGCATGGCCGGCAATCCCACGGTGGGCTATCTGTTCGACCAACTGGTGCAGGCCGGCGGCACGGCCATGTTCGCAGAGACCACCGAGGTGATCGGGGCCGAACACATAGTGGCCGAGCGCTTCAGCGATACCGGGGAGCGGGACAAGTTCCTGGCCGCTGTGGCCAGAGTGGAAGAGGAAGCCAAGAGCACCGGCGAGGATATCCGCACCATCAACCCGATTCCCGCCAACATCCAGGCCGGTCTCACCACCTTGGAGGAAAAGTCCCTGGGGGCCATCGCCAAGTCGGGCCACATGCCCCTGACCAGTTGCCTGCGCTACGGCGAAATTCCGGCCAAACCGGGCCTGCACTTCATGGATGCCTGGATGTCCTCCAGCATGCTCTTCTTGGGCTACGCCGCCGCCGGTTCGGTGCTGAGCATTTTCCAGGTGGGCGGCGGCTGGTTCCCGGACCGCATGATGATGCCCACGGCCAGCGCCGGTTTGGTCACCCCCACCCTGTACATGACCGGCAATCCGCGCACCTATGCCAAGACCGGCCTGGACATGGACTTCTCGGCCGGAGAGGTGATTTCCCAGCGCGAGCCCATCGACGAGGCGGGCAAGCGGCTGGTGGATTGCGTGCGCCAGGTGGCCTCCGGCCGGCTGACCATGGGAGAAACCCTGAACCTAGACGAACAAGTTGAGGTATATCTTCGGGGTCCGGGCCTTTAGCGCGGCTGCCGAGGGATGACTCTAAGTAACCACGAAAGGAGACAGTGTGTTCAAATCATTCATGCTCTCACTGGCATTACTGCTCGGCATAACCTCCGTGGCCGTGGCCGGGGATTATCCTGACAAACCCATTCAGGTGGTCGTGCCCTGGAAGCCGGGCGGAGGCAGCGACATCTCGGCCCGCATCCTGAGCGAAAACATGCAGGGGATTCTGCCCGAGCCTCTGGTGGTTTCCAACATCACCGGCGCCATGGGCCTCAACGCCGCCTTCCGGGTGCTCAAGTCCCGTCCCGACGGCTACACCCTCATCTGGGAGCATCCCGGCAACTTGGCCGTCTCCCCCATGCTGGCCCACTCCCCCTTTACCTGGCGCGACTTTGACCCGATCTGCACCGTGGCCAAGTCCGACTCCGCCTTGATCGTGCGCAAGGACAGCCCCTTCAACACCGCCAAAGAGGCCTTCAACTACATCAAGGCCCATCCCGGCAAGGTCCGCTGGTCCCTGGCCATCAACGGTGTTTCCAACTTCACCTACCTGGCCATCTGCGACAGTCTGGGCGGCCTGGACGCCGTGGTCATTCCCTCCCCGGGCGACAAAAACCGCATCGTCAGCTTGCTTAGCAAGAACAGCGACATCACCATGGTCGGCTATGCGGCCGCGGCCCCCTATGTCGAGTCAGGGGACCTCAAAATCCTGGCCATGGTCAACACTGAGCGTTCGCCCTTTGCTCCCAAGATCCCCACCTTGATGGAGCAAGGCATCAATGCCTCCTATGACTACGTCTACTCGGTATTTGTGGCCAAGGGCACTCCCGAACCGGTGAAGCAGAAATTGGCCGATGCCTTTAATAAGGCGGTCCACAGCCCCAAGGCCGTCAAAGCCTTGGAGGCCCAGCGCCTGGCCCCCTACTTCCACAACGCCCAGCAGACAGCAAAAATTTGGGGTGATCTTGAAACCAGCTGGACCAAGCTGGCGGTCAAGTACCACCTGTTGAAGAAATAATCTCGGCGGCCGGCCGCGATGGTTCCGGATCAGCTCCCTCCGGTTCCGGGACCCGCGGCTGGCCCTGTTTTCAGGGAGGCCTGTACATGGTTTCACTGGCAAAACCTAAAGATTTCTGTATGGCCCTAATTCTGCTCGCCTTTTCGGGGGTTATGTACTACCAGACAATCCCTCTGGACTCCGGCATAACCCACGCCCTCGGCCCGGCCTTTTTCCCCAGGCTGTTGCTGTATTTTATCGCCTTCGTGTCCCTGATCCTGCTGGCGCAGAGCTTCCGCCTGCGCCCCGCCCTGGCGGAGCCAGCCCCCGCCGAGATATGTGGCGAGGCTGGTGACAAGGATGGGCCTTGCGGCCGGGAAGCTTTTATCATGCAGTGGGGTTTTGTGGCTCTGCTCCTGGTTTATATCTTCCTGTTGCCATATTTGGGCTATGCCCTGGGCACGAGTCTGTTCCTGTTGGCAGGCATGATCCTGGTGGGACCCCACAAGTTCCGTAATTTCATTATCTATGGTGTGGTTTCCCTGGCCGTGACTTTTGGCTTGCAGTTTGTTTTTGGCAACATGCTTCATCTCTTTCTGCCTTAGGAGAACCCTATGCCGGATTTTAGCCAAGCGGCCTTCCTCTTCGAGCCTCTGGCTTTGCTCACCATGCTCCTCGGCGTGTTCGGAGGACTTATCGTCGGAACCATGCCCGGCCTCACCAGCACCATGGCCGTGGCCCTGCTGGTCCCCATCACCTTCGGCATGAGTTCGGAATTCGGTTTGACTCTGCTGGTTTCGGTGTATGTCGGGTCCATCTCCGGAGGCTTGGTGGCGGCCACTCTATTGAACATTCCAGGCACGCCCTCGTCAGTGGCCACGACTTTTGACGCTTATCCCATGGCCAAGAAAGGCCAGGCGGGCAAGGCCCTGGCCTATGGAGTTTTCGCCTCTTTCCTGGGCGGATTCTTCTCCTTTTTCGGCCTGGTGTCCCTGGCTCCACTACTGGGCAAGTTCGCCCTGCGCTTCGGCCCCTATGAGTACTTCGCCTTGGTGGTCTTCACCCTGACCTGTATTGTGTCCATTTCCCGCAAATCATTGGTCAAAGGGCTGCTCTCGGCGGCCCTGGGCCTGTTGCTGGCCACGGTGGGCATGAGCGACACCGACGGTCTGGCCAGGTTCACCTTCGGGTCCATGGAACTTTTGTCCGGATTCTCGGTGATGCCCGTACTCATCGGCATGTATGCCGTATCCCAGGTGCTGGACGAGGTGCGCAATATCCGCAAGCCATTCCAGGTGATCAAGGCGAACTTCACCATCCAAGAGTTCATTTCAGTGGCCAAGTCCTTCCGCCACTCCCTGCGCAATGTGATCAGGTCCATCCTTCTGGGCACAGGCATCGGCATCCTGCCCGGCACGGGTTCGGGCCTGTCCAACATCGTGGCCTATTCCCAAGCCAAATCCGCCTCCAAGGACCCGGACAGCTTTGGCCAGGGCAACCCGGACGGCATCATTGCCTCGGAATCAGCCAATAACGCGGCCATGGGCGGCGCGCTAATCCCCATGCTCACCTTGGGTATTCCAGGCGACGCCACCACCATGATTTTGCTCGGCGCCCTCATGATTCACGGCGTGCAACCTGGTCCGCTTTTGATGCGTGACAACGCTTCGCTGGTCTTCGTAATCATGTTCGCCTTTTTCCTCAGCAACATCTTCATGCTGCTTATCCAAATGTATTTCATCAGGGTGCTCATCAAGTCCCTGATGATCCCCCGCTACATCTTGTATCCGGTAATAATGGCCATGTGCGTGGTGGGCTGCTACGCCCTGAACACCACCATGTACGACGTATGGATCTTCTTCTTCATGGGCCTTCTGGGATACGCCTTCAACAAGCTGGGCTTCCCCTTGCTACCCCTGGTGCTGGGTTTAATCCTGGGCAAGATGGCCGAGAGCAACCTGCGCGTGAGCATTCTCATGGGCGGGGGCGACTTGTCCGGCTATCTGCAGCGTCCCATTGCCTTGGCCTTTTTGGCCCTGGCTCTGATCTCGATCATTTTTTCCGCTCGCTCCATATGGAAATCCAGAAAAGCAAATAAAGATATTCCGGCCGCGGCTTAGCCGGGCAGGGCCGGCACCCAACAGCAAAAAGAAGAATTAGGCATGACCACCAACTCGCCCAAATTCCCGGTCTTGCATTTCCAGGACCTTGAGGACCTTCCCCTTCCCCTTTTTAACAAGGTGCGGGTAAAGCAGCCGCAGCTGCCTGCGGTGAATGACCTTGAGGCCGCCGTGTCCCAGGCCCTGGCCACCCCATCCGAACTGGACAAGCTCCAGCCCGGGGCCCGAGTGGCCGTGGCCGTTGGCAGCCGGGGCATCGCCTGCCTGTCCAGGATCGTGCGCCAGGTGGTGGCGGGCTTGCGGGAAAAAGGCCTGGCCCCATTCATCGTCCCGGCCATGGGCAGTCATGGCGGCGGCACGGCCGAAGGTCAGGCGGCCATGTTGAAAAAGCTGGGCGTAGACCAAGAAAGCGTCGGCGCGCCGGTCCTGTCTTCCATGGACACGGTTGAGCTCGGCCAGGTGGAGCCCAATGTGAACTGCCACCTGGACCGCAACGCCGCCGAGGCCGACGCCATCGTGGTGGTGGCCCGTGTCAAACCCCATACCAACTTTGACGCGGACATCGAAAGCGGCTTGTGCAAGATGGTCTCCGTGGGCCTGGGCAAGGCCCAAGGCGCCCGTAACGTCCATGTCTACGGTAGGCGGGGCCTAGTGGAACTCATGCCCAGGATTGCGGCCGTTTCCCTGGCCAAGGCCAAGTTTGCCCTGGGGGTGGCCGTGGTTGAGAATGCCGGCAAACAAATCGCCGTGGTGGAGGGGGTTGTCCCCGCCAAATTCCCCGAGGCCGATCACCGCCTGCTGGCCCTGGCCGCCAGGTACACTCCCAGCCTGCCTTTTGAACAACTGGACCTTTTGGTGGTGGAGAAGTTGGGCAAGGACATCAGCGGCACGGGCATCGACAACAAGGTGGTGGGCCGTCAGGGTTTCCGGGGCGATCCGCCACGCAAGCCCTTCATCAACAGCACCGTGGCCCTGGGCATGACCGACGCCTCCCGGGGCAACGGCATCGGCGTGGGCAACGCGGAGATCATCACTCTGGAGCTGGCCAACAGTCTGGACCTTCAAGCCATGTACTACAACGGCTTGACCTCCTCTTGCGTCACCCGCTCCTGCATCCCTCCAGTGATGGCCACGGATCGGGCGGCCATCAAGGCCGGTTTGGCCATTTGCTGGCAGCCGGAGCTTCCTCTGGTGCGGGCCTGCGTGATCAAATCCACGGCCGTTCTGGATTGGATGCTGGTGACCATCCCCTTACTGGCAGAGCTCACGGCCAAGGGAATATGCCTGGAAGACCAAGGATCCTCGGCCCTGCAATTTTCTCCGGAGGGGCGCTTTCATAGTCCTTTGTAGGCCGCGGCCTTATGCGGGGAGCCGCGGCAGGGGATTAGTTGGCTGATTCCTGATGCAGGCGCCGCCACAGGGTGGAGGTGCTTATGCCCAGCTTCTTGGCCGCCTGGGTCCGGTTGCCGTTGCAATCATCCAGCACTTGGTGGATGACCTTCATTTCCTCGCGACGCAAGATTTCCCCAGCCTTGGCTCTGGGAGCCTGCTCCAGGAAGTCGCCGGGCTGGGCCCACTCCTCCATCTGCCTTTTCACCTCCTCGGGCCCGATGACGGCGTGACGGCAGGTAATCACCAGGCGTTCCAGAAGGCTTTTGAACTCCCGCACGTTGCCGGGGAAGGAGTAGCTGTAAAATACGGCCATGGCCTCCGGATGAAGGCCGGGAACCGGCCAGCCCAGGCGGCTGCTGATTTCCCGGAGAAAACGACGCGCCAACACGGGCAGGCACTCTGGGCGCTCACGCAAGGGAGGCAGGGTGATGCGCAGCACATTGATCCGGAAGTATAAATCCTGGCGAAAGGTTTTATCCTCGATCATCTCGCCCGGGTTGCGGTTGGTGGCGCAGATGACCCTGACATCCACCGGAATGACCTTATCACCACCCAGACGGATAATGCTGCGCTCCTCCACGGTGCGCAACAGCTTGGCCTGCATGGCCGGGGTCATCTCTCCGATCTCGTCAAGAAAGATGGTGCCGGTGTTGGCCAGTTCAAACATGCCCACGCGGCCCTCACGGCGCGCTCCGGTAAAAGCCCCGTCCTGGTAGCCGAACAATTCGCTTTCCAACAACTGCTCGGGTAGAGCCGCGCAGTTTATGGCCACAAAGGGCCCGTGGCGACGCCGGCTGGCGTTGTGCACGCTCTGGGCCACCATGTCCTTGCCCGTGCCGCTTTCACCAACCACCAGAAGATTGGAATCCACGGTGGCGTAGTCCTTGGCCGTATCCAAGATACGCTGCATGACCGGGGAGGCATGGATCACATCCTTGAAGTTGTAGCGGGCCACCAACCCATTTTGGAAAACTTCCCGGCGGGATGAGGAGGCTATTTCCCGGTTTTTTTCCAACAAGAGCATGGCGCCGAAGTTCTGCCCCTCGTAGGCCACCGGATGCACCCGACAAAGGTAACTTTCGCCGCTACTGTCCAGAAGTTCCCCTTTCCAGATTTCCCCCTTGCGCACCGAGGCCAGAATTTCCTTGTGGCGCAGGGGCTGCCCCGGTTTGTCCGGGTTGAACAGAATTTCCGCTATGTTTTCATTGAGCAGGGAATGTTGGGCGCACTGGAGGACCCGGCCCTGGCTGTCCAAGAAAAAAACGTCCTCCTGGGTGGAGTTGATAAAGGCTTGTTGCCGCAGCCGCCATTGGTTTTCCCGGCGCACCACTTCGGCCAACTTGTCCGCCTCGCCCAACACGGACACCAGCACCGGGGCGTGGGACTGGATGGCAAAGCCCCTCAGGCCCAGGCCCTCGGCCATCTCCACGGCCTTGGGGGTGCCCACCATGACGGTGAATCCCTTGCTCTTGACCAGCTTAACCACTTCGGGGATCTCACGGGCCGAGAATAGCCGGAAAATGTCCAGCTTGACCGAGAGAATGGGGACCACGGCCTCGGCGGCCTGGACCACGGCGCCGAAACCCACCACGGCGATGTTGTCGCTGTAGTGTCTGGCCTGGTCGATGAGGGGAATGACATCGTGCACGGAGATGGGCACGTCCACGATAGGCACGGTGATGCCGGCCGAGCGGATCATGGTGGTGGTCTCTCCCCGGCTGACCAACACCTTGGCACCCTCCTCGACCAGAGCCAGAGCCGCTTCCACCCCTTCCTCGAGCAGACCCTCCCGCAGGGTGAAATCCACCCGGGTCTCTGGCTTGACCCGTTCGAAAAGGGCCATCAGAGCCTTGTCTGTAGCCACCACACCTATGTCGTTGACCATGAAATCGCTCCCGTGGCTATGGTCGAGTAAATGCCTATTAGATTGCAATATTAGCCCCAGCCCTAAAACGGGGCAAGTGACCCCGGCCCGGATCGCCAGGCGGTTGAAGCGAGGCGCCTCGGTCCTGAATAAGACCTAAGCGGCGCAAACCGGGTTAGATGGCCGTACAAACATCCATGGCCGGACGCTGGGCCACCTTTCATGGTGGGGTAGAGCGCCTTGTTTGGCTTGAGAGAGTGAACCAGCTGCTTGGATGGTTCAGCATGCGTTGGCTCTCTATCAAACAAATAGATTGGTTCAGTTAATGGTATCGGCAGTCCAAGATGAACCGCCCCGGTTTTTCCGGAGGCTCTTTTGTTTGAGTCAGGCCACCATGGCAGTGGCCTGCTGTGACCGGTAGTATGCCATCTCGAGTTCCACGGGTTGGATGTTTCCTATGGGCTCCAGCAGTCGCCGGTTGTTAAACCAATCCACCCATTCCAAGGTGGCGAATTCCACGGCATCAAGGTTCCGCCAAGGGCCCGCGCCTTCTAATCACTTCTGTCTTGTAAAGGCCGATCACCGTCTCGGCCATGGGTCGAGTACCGCGGGGGAATCTCACTCCCACGCTCTCACAGAACCGCACGTGAGCCTCTCGGCTCATACGGCTCTTGTCATCCAGCCTTGCTGGGACCAATGCACAAACAACGCCGGATCGCGGCGGGCCACCCCTTTGAGCCAACTGTGTGCCCGGGTTGTCCTCCGCCTCAGACGTTTGAATTTGCGCATGGCCCATTTTACAAGGGCAGCGTTGATATGGTTGAGGACCGGATGAAGCGCAGACCTGCAAAACCTCCCGTAATAATTGATCCAGCCGGATATGACCGGGTTCAAGAGATGGGCTATCTGCCACAAATCCAGGTGAGCCTTTGAGGTCAGTCTCCAGACGCGCCGAATGGTCTGCCTCAAACGCTTGGTAGCCTTGGGGCTGATGGCCGGGCTGAAACAGACAAAAAACTCGCCTTTACGGTTTCTAGCTGATCGCGGTCTGAAGGTGAAACCCAGAAAGTCGAAGCTGCAATGCTTCCAGTCACCTTGGCGTCTGGAGTCCTTGCAAAAGACGATCTTGGTCTTTTGCGGATGCAACTCAAGCAAGCAAAGCCGCAGCCGCCGCTCGATCTTGGCCTTGATCCACTGAGCCTGCTTCAGTGAGCGGCAATGGACCACTATATCGTCTGCATACCTTTCGAAATGGATGCAGGGGAATTTCTCCTTCATCCATTTACCAAAGGCCAGATGCAGAAAGAGATTGGCCAAGAGTGGGCTGATCACGCCCCCTTGCGGAGTGCCGCGGTCTCTGGGTTGGCGTAAGCCGTCCTTGAACTGCACATCCACCTTAAGCCAGCGCTCGATGTAAAGCAGGGCCCATCTACAACCGGTAAACCGCCGCACGGCCCGCATAATCAAGCCATGGTCAAGGCAGTCAAAGAACTGCTTGATGTCCAGATCCAGCACCCAGTTGTCCCGCCAGCAGCGCTGTCGTGCGCTGGCCACGGCATCCAGGGCTGAGCGGCCTGGCCGGTAGCCATAAGAGTCCTCATGGAAATGCGGCTCCACCAAAGGCTCCAGATGCCTCTTGGCCACGGCTTGTGCGATCCGGTCTGTAATGGTCGGTATGCCCAGAGCCCTTACTCCGCCGCCGGCCTTGGGGATTTCCACCCTAAGCACCGGGGAGGGAAAGTAGCTTCCCGAGCACATGCGGTTCCAGATCTTATACAGATTGTTCTTCAGGTCCTTTTCAAAGTCCTCCATCCGTTGTCCGTCCACGCCGGGGCCTCCGCCGCTGCGCTTGACGTCCTGATATGATTCCCACACCATACGCTTTGCAATATCAAAAGGCTTTGCCGGACTCACGAATTCCTCCCCACGCGGGTTGATCCGCAAGGCCGGCCGGATGACGCAGCCCCTTTGCTCCATGCCCTTTCGGGCGCTTCATCGCTACTACGGGCTGCTCCGCCCCTGTGCCCCGCATCGGTACTCTTAGGCTCGCGGGGGCTGCCCGCTTGCCATTCTCCCTTAGCATCGGGGCGACAGGTTCCCACGTTCCACACGAGAGCCTGAGATGGGATCACGCCGCCTCTACACCGGACACCGCTCAGGCCGTAAGCAGGTAACGCCTGAACTGATCCCGGGCCAACAACGCCGCCCGGTTTTGATGTCGAATGAATTGCTTTACGACGCGTCATCAGCGGTTCACTTTCGTTCGTCTTCCCATCCCTCACCTGACGCCTATATGGCGCCTTTTCGCCGATGCTCACCACCATGACTCTTTACCACAGCAGCTCGGCGTGGTTTGGAACCGAGTCCTGCAACCAGATTCCGAGAGGCCATACTCTCATCTCTCATGCAGCACCGCTGCACTTTATGGAAAAGTGCGCGTTCGTGGCGCACCATTATCCCAGCAATCACCCTTGCGGCTCATGCTGCATATCATGCCGTGGGAGCGTAACGCCCGCTTATAGTCCCCGCAGGCATACTGGCTGCCCCGGTCCGTGTGATGAATAAGGCCCGGTCCCGGACAGCGGCGGCCCACCGCCATTTCCAATGCCTCCAGCACCAGCCTTTTATTCATGCGGCTGGCCATGGACCAGCCCACGATGATCTTGGAGTGTAGGTCCAGGATGGCCGCCAGGTACAGCCAGCCCTCACGGGTGGGGATGTAGGTGATGTCGGCCAGCCACTTCCGGTCAGGCATATCCGCTTCAAAGTCTCGCTGGAGCAAATTGGGTGACACCGGATGGCAGTGTTTGGAATCTGTAGTCGCCTTGAACTTTTTCTTCTGCTTTGCCCTGATGCCGTTTTCCCGCATCAGCCGTGCAATCCGCTTCTTGCCGCAGTGCACCTGTCGATCTTTGAGCTCGGCATGAATCCGGGGACTGCCATAGACCCCGCGGTTTTCTTGGTGGATAGCTTTGATCTCGACCAGCAGGCGGCGGTCCTCGCGCACTCGCCGGCTCTCACCACGCCTCAGCCATGCATAGTAGGCGCTGGGTGAAATATTCAACACCCAGCACATACGCCGCACCGGGAACCGCCCGGAATGGTCATGAACAAACTGATATCTCACTTGGGCACCCGCGAGAAGATGCCCACTGCTTTTTTTAATATGTCGCGCTCCTGGCGTAATACCTCGTTTTCCCTGCGAAGACGCGCCAGCTCTTCATCCTGGGGCTTCAATCGCCCTTTGCCCGGAAAGGCCTCAGCGGGATCTTCCTCAAACTGCCTCTTCCAGCGCCCCAAAACGCTCTCACTGATACCAAGGTCCCGAGCCGCCTGGGCCACGCTGAGGCCCCCATCGGTCATCAGGCCCACCGCCTCCAACTTGAACTCTCGGCTGAAACTCCGCCGCTTCCTTGCCATTCAACACCTCCAAACACGTTATACGTGCTTTCCGAGGTGTCCAGCAAATCGGGGGAACTTCATTACCATGTCACCGGTAGAAGCTCTAGGTTTAGCAAAGTTCATCCTTTCGGATATCCTGGCTGCTCTAATCCAGGAGTTCAGCAATACCTCGGCCGCAATTATCAATAGCTCCGCTGATGATTCGGGAACAATAACCTTTGGGTAGTGGAGAATCGGGCTGGATGCCTATGCGGATGTCTGGCCCGTTTATTTGTTCAAAATGCAAATCTTAATTCGCAATGAGATGGGTCAAAAGCTGGTGCTGACCGAGGAGTTGTTCCTGGAAATACTCAGCGTGGCCGAGAAGCAGGGATGGTGTCCAATGGGTACTGGCGAGGTCATGAGCTCTCAGCCGTCGATAAGTGATTATCTTCCACGCGGGATAGAGGGCTACAGGACGATTGCTCAAAAAGATGCCATTGGTATCTGCGTCGCTTTGAGGGTTGCCCAGGCAGAGGGCGTGACGATCTATGGAACTAGGAGCAGTTTGGAGAATGATGTTGAAGAGGATCAGGCTGCTCCTGAAGATCTCATGCCGTTTCTGCTGAAGTTTTTTCAGCGGGGGTGGGTGGTGGTTTATAGGTGGAAGGATTAGTGGGAGTTGGGTCCCGATGATGGGCAGCTACGGGCTACCATCGGTGTTTTAAGCATCCAACACTTGACGAAGCTTCTTCGCTATTGCGGCTATCGATAGGGGCTTCTGGAGAAAGGCCACCCCTGCATCAAGCACCCCATGATGAGCGATTACATTGTCGGTATAGCCCGAAATGTAGAGTACCTTTAGCTCAGGCCTCTCCTTGCTTAGGTTGTTGTAAAGTTCCTTGCCATTCATCTTGGGCATGATGACGTCGGTCAAAAGTAAGTCCACTTGGTCGCCAAGCTCGCGCATCACATCCAAGGCTGCTGGGCCGTGCTCGGCCGTGAGCACACGATAGCCCAGTCTCCCCAGGGCTTTTGCGACAAATTCACGCACCACATTCTCATCCTCGACAATCAAGATAGTTTCAGTCCCGCCTACTAAATCTGAAATCTCTGCCCGTTCAACGATTACTTCTGGCTTTTCTTCCACAATGGGCAGGTAGACTTTGAAACTGGTCCCATGGCCTAGTTCGCTGTAGACGTAGACGCTGCCTTGGTGCTGCTTGACTATGCCCTGCACAGTTGCCAAGCCCATTCCCGTTCCCTTGCCAGTTTCCTTGGTCGTAAAAAAGGGATCAAATATTTGGCCCAAAATTTTCTCTTCAATTCCTGGGCCATTATCACTGACAGCAAGCATTACGTAGGGACCTGGCTCAACATCTGGATGGCTAGCAGCATAATCCTCATCCAACTGCACATTGGTAGTTTCTATGGTCAATTTACCCCCATTAGGCATAGCATCCCGTGCGTTGGCGACCAAGTTCAAAAGGATTTGCTCCGTCTGGTTGAAGTCGGCCCGCACGAAACCGAGATCTGGCGCTAAAGTAATTTTGAGGTCTATGT
>ENA-OSEO01000815-OSEO01000815.1-sediment-metagenome-genome-assembly--contig:-NODE-815-length-70092-cov-4.904806_pt1 | contig 70092 bp, 65 predicted proteins | sample MGYA00237883_ERZ534232 | MGnify/ENA metagenome assembly ERZ534232
CCGGTATGTTCTTTTCTATGATCTGTGCATACGCCCATCGGTCGATCCTCGGCTCGACATCAGGTGCGAAAGAGGGAAATCCCTTCTTCTCGGCTGGGGCCTCGGTCCTCCCAAGTGGAGCTAACGATAGCAGATCTTTACATAGGGTTATTGCTTCCTCAACTTGCCCGCCTCTTGCGAGTTTACTCGTTAAATCACCAAAATCTAAAGGAACGCGCACCCAGTGCGCCATATCAATAGCGCGTACGAGTCTGGGCACCAATTTCGCTGCCATTTCGGCGTCTAATGCAATGGCCGTCTCGGTGAGATATCCATAGAAGTGCGGGTTGTTACTGTCGGGAATTTCAAGAAAAATATTGACCACTTCTTGCGGTTCTTGAGCCGCCATTCGTACTAGGTAGGCCCCTTGTGGCCAAGGTGGGTAACTAGTGGTTCCCTCGCTCTCGTCTCGCACTAGTTCCGGCGGATGTTTGAAAAAGCCAGCCTTCTGTAAGGACCCTAGCCATTTTGGTTTTTTCAGGTTGCCAAAGAAATAACCGTATGCGACCGGATTATAAGGCAGCCATTTCCTAAGCTCTTTCGCTTGCTTGGTTGTAAGCGTGTCTTGACTCAAAATTTTATCAATGCGCGTATGAAATTCCAGGTAACGAGCTTCAAATCGTTCAAGCACCGCCCAGAACACCATTAGGATATCTGACCAAAAGGCGGTAAACTCCTTATCAGTTGGCCGCGGCACTCCGAGTGCTCTTCTATGTGCTCGTGAATCAAGGCCGTAACCTTTTTCGGCCAGCTGCAACCAAACACTCCAGATTGGGTGGCTCTCGGTAAACCCATTGGCCTTCAATATTGCCTTGATCTGCCTTTTATGGCCTCCGCCTTGCCGGCAGCTTCCCTCTTTGGTGGCTTCTGAATCGTCCTCCGGCGGCGACAGGACATCAAGTAGCGCGCTTTCTGCCTCCCGTATTAGATGCGCCACTACGTGAGAAGTTGTTTCAAGTTTTAGTTCTAAAGCGAGTAAGCGGCAAGCGTCACGAAAGAAAGCGGCTGGGCCGGGGCCGACAAGCCGCAGCCGCTGATAAATTTGCAGTTGTTGTTGGTTTTCAAACCGAAAAGGCTCCACTTGTGGGTCTTTATCCTGCACAGTCATCTTCCCTTCATGGGTGAATCGTCTGCCCGCAAGGGCAGATCCTTTTACGATACTCTCTACCGTTACCGATTTCCATGTCAACATCTTTTTTCACGGAAATGCAAAATAGTTTAGAAATTAGTTATACAAGTTGATGACGATTCTATTCATTCATAAATACTAACAAAACAGCGATTACAAGGTTAATTGATTTTCGCCCGCCCGAGCCGGCAGGGCCGGAAAACACGGGCCAGATGCCCGGGTCGCCTCTATTGGCCCCTCCGGGGGACTCGCCAGGGGCCACTCTTCTGCGGCAATCCGGCCCTCCCGGCCGTAATCATCCGCCCCCTGTCCACCCCGGCCCGAAAGCGATTGACCTCCCTAAGCCGGCTGGCTATGCTGATTTCGCCCCGTAAGTGAAAACAGGTCTGGAGAGGAAATCCGCTGGCACGTCAGGACTGAAACGTCTCCGGAGCCGGACTGGCTCCATTCCACGAGGAGGGATCGGCCGTGGAAAGCAAGATAATCAGCCTCAAGTCGCCTCAATTGATCTTGGCCGGAATCGGCGCCCTGGACAGGCTGACCGACGAGGTCAAGGCCCTGGATGTCAAGAAGGCCCTTCTGGTCACGGACAAGGGGGTCATGAACTCGGGTATCGGCCCCCGGGTCAAGGCCCTGCTGGAGGTCGCCGGCCTGGGCGTGGACGTCTTTGACAAGGTCATCCCCGACCCGGACATCGCCTGCGCCGAGGCCTGCATCAAGAAGGCCAAGAAGGGCGGCTACGGCCTCATCGTCGGCCTGGGCGGCGGCTCACCCATGGACATCGCCGCCATCGCCGCGGTCATGTGCACCAACCCGGGCACGGTCCACGACTACTTCGGGGTCAACCTGGTCAAGAAGCCGGGCCTGCCCGCCTTCCTGATCCCGACCACGGCCGGCACCGGGGCCGAAGTGACGCCCAACGCCATCCTGACCGACGTCCAGGAGAAGCTCAAGAAGGCCATCGTCAGCCCCTACATCCTGCCCCGGGTGGCCTGCATCGACCCGCTCCTGACCGTGTCCATGCCGCCCCGGGTGACCGCCTTCACCGGCATGGACGCCCTGACCCACGCCATCGAGGCCTACACCTCGGGCAACGCCACCAGCCTGACCGACATCTACGCCGTGGAGGGGATCAAGCTCATCGCCCGCAGCCTGCGCACGGCCACGGGCAAGGGCGACAACCTGGAGGCCAGGCAGGACATGTCCCTGGGCAGCCTCTACGCCGGCATCGCCCTGGCCAACGCCGGGGTGACCGCGGTCCACGCCCTGGCCTACCCCCTGGGCGGCGAGTTCAACGTGCCCCACGGCATCGCCAACGGCCTGCTCCTGCCCCACGTCATGGAGTTCAACGCATCCGGGAGCGTGGCCAAGTTCGCTCACGTGGCCGAGCTGATGGGCGAGCGGGTCGAGCACTTGAGCCTCCTGGACAGAGCCCGCCGGTCCGCCGAGGCGGTCAAAGCCCTCTTGAGGGACCTGCCCGTGCCCCAGAGCCTGAGCGAGCTCAAGATCAAGAAGGTGTCCATCCCCAGGATGGCCGAGGCCTGCCTCAAGATCACCCGCCTGATGGCCAACAACCCCCGGAACATGACCCTGGAGGACGCGACCAGGATCTACCAGAACGCCCTCTGAAAGGGAGCGAAGGAGGCGGCCGGTGCCTGAAGCAAAGGACGCGCGGGAAAACCCCTTCTCTCTGTCCGGCCGGAAGGCCCTAATCACCGGGGCCGGCCGGGGGATCGGCCGGGCCGTGGCCCTGGGCCTGGCCCGGGCCGGGGCCGACGTGGGCCTGCTGGCCAGAACCCAGGCCGAATTGGATTCGGCCGCCGGGCAGATCCGGGAATTGGGCCGCCGGGCGGCCAGCCAGGCCGTGGACCTGACCAGGACCGGGGACGTGGGACCGGCGGTGGAGCAGGTCGCCGCCGACCTGGGCGGCCTGGACATCCTGGTCAACAACGCCGGGATCAACATCCCCCAGGAGGCCGTCGAGGTGACCGAGGAGGCCTGGGACAGGATCCTGGACATCAACCTCAAGGCCGCCTTCTTCACGGCCCAGGCCGCCGGCCGGCTGATGATCCGCCAGGGCCGGGGCGGCCGGATCATCAACATCACCTCCCAGACCGGCTCGGTGGGCCTGATCAAGCGGGCGGCCTACTGCGCCAGCAAGGCCGGCCTGAACCTGGTGACCAAGGTCCTGGCCCTGGAGTGGGCCCCCCACAACATCCTGGTCAACGCCGTGGCCCCGACCTTCATCGAGACCGAGCTCAGCCGGGGCTTCCTGTCCGACCCGGTCTTCAAGGAGTACGCCCTGGCCAAGAACCTGCTCAAGCGCTTCGGCACCACCGAGGATGTGGCCGGGGCGGTGATCTACCTGGCCTCGCCGGCGGCCGGCCTGGTCACCGGGCACGTTCTCATGGTCGACGCCGGCTGGACGGCCCACTGAGGGCCGGCCGGAAAGCGAAGAAGGGCCCTGGTCCGAGGGTTCAGTCCTCGGGTCAGGGCCCCTGAATAGCCCGGAGTTCTCTCAGCCCCTCGGTCCGGCCGCCGCCTCAGCCGATCTCGTAGCCGTACTTCTCCACCACCAGGGGGTCGTGGATGGGCAGGACGATGTCCGCCTCGGCCATGACCTTCTGGACTCCGGCCTTGGCCGCCCAGAGGTTCCAGTAGTTGCCGGTGGAGCGGTCGCCAAAGGGGAAGCCCTCGTGCTCGGCGTGCCTGGTCACCTCGGTGAAGACCTCGTTGCGGTGGCACTGGAGCATCTCGCTGTAGATGACGTCGCCGCAGAGGATGGCCAGCCCCTGCCTGGTGTTGACCTTGATGTTCATGGACCCCCAGGTGTGGGCGTCGGTCGGCTCCAGGAATATGCCCGGGTAGAGCGGCTGGGCGTCGTCGATGAGGCGGACCTTGCCCGGCACGTGGATCTGCTCGACCAGGTAGGTGATGTACTCGGGCGGGTACTGGGCGTCCATGATGTCGGCCACGGCGAACATCAGCTCCTTGCGGGGGAAGATGATCTTGGCGTTGGTGAAGAGCCGGTCGTTGCCGGCGTGGTCGATGTGCAGGTGGGTGTGCAGGACGATCTCGATGTCCTTGAAGTCCAGGCCGTACTTGGCCAGCTGAAAGGACAGCTTCTGGTCCGGCCGCTGGGTGCAGCTCATGTCCAGGCGGTGCATGATATCGAGCTGATCCTCCTTGACCCCGGTGTCCACCAGGATCGGCGGGATGGTCTCCCCGACGATCAGGTAGGCGTAGCAGGGCACGGTCAGCTTGCCGCCGGGATTGTACTTGTTGACCAGGAAGCTGTAGTCAATTCCGCCAAGGTCCCCGAGGTCCAGGACCTTGATCATGTGGGTCGGCTGGCTGGGATCAACGGGCATGAGTGAACCTCCGTCTAGTCATTCTTCTCGGCTTTCTTCTTTTTCTTCTTCACTTCGGCCTTGCGGCCCTGCTCTTCCTGGAGGGCCGTCCTGACCACCTCCCGCCCGGTCTGGGTGAGCAGGCCCGGGGCGATCTCCTTGAGCATCTGGACGAAGCGGCCGTACTCCAGCTCGCCGATTCCGTCCTCGCCGAAGAGCTGCCTGAAGACCGGCCTGAAGGCGCCCACCTGAAGAATGCCGTTGATGATCGTGGCGATGGCCGACTGGGCCCCGGCGTTGGAGAGGATGCTCTGCTCGCCCTCGACCAGGCCGACGCCTCCGGCCACGGGCTGGCCGCCCAGGCCGTCCACGTGGACGACCTTGATGGACTCTATCTTCTCGGCCGGCTTCATCAGCTCGCCGGCGATCTTGGCCAGCTCGCCGATGAGCTGGGTGATCCGCTCGTTCTTGAGGATGTGCTCGGCGGTCAGGTTCCTGGCCTCGACCATGGCCCGCTCGCTCCGGGCGTTGATCATGGCCTCCTGGCCCCTGGCCTCGGAGAGGCTCTGGATGGCCCGGGCATCGTTGCCGGCCGCCTCCAGCCTGGCCGCGGCTATCTGGGTGATCTGGTAGGCGTCCAGGCCCACCGCGGTCTCCTTCTCGATCCTGGCCCTGGCCGCCTCCTCCTCGGCCCGGATGACCGCGGCCACCTTCTGGCGCTCGGCCTGGGAGCGGACCTTGACCGCCATCATCTCCTGCTCGGCCTCCTCCTGCTCGGTCCTGGCCCGGGTCGTCTCGGTCCTGGCCTGGGCGATGGCCTTCTCCTGGCCGGCGATGGCCACCTCCCTGGTCCGCTTGGCCAGCTCCACGGCCCTGGTCTTGTCCAGATCGGCCAGCTCCTGTTTCTGCCGCTCCAGGATCAGCTCGGTCTCGCTCCTGACCTCTTTCAGGTGGACTGACTTATCCTTTTCCACCTGCTCCTCGGCGGCCTTGTTCCGCTTGTCGATCTCGGCGACCTCGACCTCCAGCTCCTTGGCGATGCGCTCCCGCTCCAGGTACTTGTCCTTCTCGATCCTGAGGACCTCGATGACCCGCTCCAGGTCGATGAGCGTCTCCTCGCGCTTGCGCTTCTCCCCGGCCAGGTTGATCTCGCGCTGGATGGCCGCGGTCTGGATGGACCGCTCCGAATCGATGCGCTCTTCCTCCAGCTCCCGCCGCTTGGCGATCTCGGCCAGCTCCACGGCCCGCTCCTTGGCCAGGCGCTGCTCCTCCAGGTAACGTTCCTTGACCAGCTCCCGGTCCTTGAGATCCTGGTCGTAGACGATGCGGGCCTCCTCGGAGAGGCGCCGCTGGTCGAAGCGGAACTGGGTCAGCTCCCGCTCCCGCTCCTCCTTCTGGGCCTCGATCTCCTTGCGGGCGTCCTGCTCGGCGAAGGCCCGCTCCCGCTCCAGGTCCAGGGCCCGCTTGCGGACCTCGACGTTCTTCTCCTCGATCAGGAGGGCCTGCTCCCGCTCGATGTCGTTGCGGGCCTTGCGCCGGCGCTCGGTCTGCTCCTTGATGGCCAGGAGGCCCTCGGAGTCGAAGACGTTGTCCGGGTCGTAGAACTCCAGGCGGGTCTGGTCAAAGGAGGTCAGGGAGACGCTGGTCAGCTCCAGGCCCTTGCGCCGCAGGTCCTCGGCCAGGAGCTCGTGGACCCTTCTGGCGAAACTGATCCGCTGGTCGTGGATGTCGTCCAGGGTCATCTCCGAGCCCACGGCCTGGAGGGAGTCCAGCAGGTTGGGCTCCAGGAAGTCCCGGAGGGCCTCGGCGCTCTGGGCCCGCCGGCCCAGGGTGATCGAGGCCTGCAGGACCGATTCCCGGTCGGCCTTGACCCGGACGTAGAACTCGGCCTCCAGATCGACCCGGAGATGGTCCCGGGTGATGATGGACTCCTTGTCCCGGCGGCTGACCACCAGCTTGGTCTCGCCCAGGTCGACCCACTGGATCTTGTGCAGGAGAGGGATGACAAAGGCCCCGCCGCCGATGATCGGCTTGGCCCCGCCCAGACCGGTCCTGACAAAGGCCCGCCCCGCCTCTGTCTTCCAGTAGACTCGGAAGGGGCTCTTCTCCCAGGTTCCCAGGATGACGGCGATGGCCGCGATGATTATGTATGTGGCAATCATAGGTTGTACCCCGCAGATCCCCTGAAAATATCTCCGGCCCGGCTCAGTCTCGGCCGCCCCGGTTCTTTGCGGCCCGCTCGGCCTGGCGCTGCTGCCTGGCCTTCTCCCGGTCCCGGCGGTCGGCCCCGGCGGCTTGGCCACCCGCGCCGGGCGAAGCGGGTCCTCTGGCCGGGCCGGCCTTGGCCCGCCCCTGGCGCTGCAGCTCGAGCTGTCGCCGGTCCAGCTCCGGCCTGGGCCTGGGCGCGGTCGGCCCCTCCTGCCCCGGTCGCGTGCCGCCTTGCTCCTGCTGGCGGCTCTGGCGCTCCCGCTCCCGCTCCGACCGGCTGGCCCCCCGGTCCGAGGGCGGCGGTCCGGCCTGGCGGCTGAACTCGGCCTGGAGCCTGCGGCGCTCGGCCTCCCTGACGTTCCGGTCCTCCTTCACTCCAACGGCCTCGGCCCTGACCTGCGGAGGCGGCTCCTGGAGGCGCTGGACCTGCCGCTCCTGTCTGAGCAGCTCCTGGCCGCGCCGGTCCAGCCCGGCCTGGCCCGGCCGGGACGGCTTGGTTTCGGCCTCGGGCCTGGGCCCGAAGACGGTCGAGACCTCGCGCCTGAGGCCGCTCAGTTCTTCCTTCAGGTCGGAGAAGGTCCGCTGGGAGTCGAAGGCCTGTTCCCTCATCTGGCGCAGCCTCTCCCGCTCCTCCAGGGCCGGGCCCGGGGAGACCTCCCGGGCCGGCGGCCGGGCCGGGGCGGCCGGGGGCAGGCCCGCCGGGGCCGGCTGCCGCTTGGCCCGCTCATGTCTCTCCCGCTCCCGCTCGGCCCGGTCCCGGCTCGGGGCCGGGGCGGCCGGCGCGGCCTCGACCGGGCCTCCGGCCGGGGCGGGCCTCGGTTCGGCCGCGGCCGCGACGGCCTCGCCCACCCGGCCGCCCAGGTAGGTCGCGCTCAGAGCCGGGTTGGCCAGGAGCTCCTGGGAGCTGCCCTCCAGGGCGATCCGGCCGCTGGTCATGACGTAGGCGTAGTCGCAGATCTTGAGGGCCAGGTTGGCCATCTGCTCCACCAGGAGGATGGTCACGCCGCCCTGGCGCAGTTCGACAAAGGTGTCCATCAACTCGCGAACGACCCGCGGGGCCAGGCCCCAGGAGGGCTCGTCGAGCATGAGCAGGCGCGGCCGGGTCATCAGGGCCCGGCCGATGGCCAGCATCTGCTGCTCCCCGCCGGAGAGGGTGCCGGCTAACTGGTCGCGCCGCTCCCTGAGCCTGGGCCAGCGCTGGAAGACGCCCTCCAGGCTCCCGGCCGCGGCCCCGCCCTCCCTGGCCCCGGCCAGGACCAGGTTGTCCTCCACGCTCAGGCCGCCGAAGAGGTGGCGGCCCTCCATGACGTGGGCCACCCCGGCCAGGGCGATCTCGTGCGGCGGCGCGCCGATGAGGCTGGCCCCCAGGAAGTTGATGTCCCCGGCCGTGGGTCTGATCAGGCCGGAGACGGCCCTCAGGACCGAGGACTTGCCCGCGCCGTTGGGGCCGATCAGGGCCACGATCTGGCCCTCGTCCACGGCCATGGTCACGCCGTGGACCACCTCCACCGCTCCGTAGCTGATGCTCAGGCCGCTGATGTTGAGCACGGCAGCCTCCCCCGCCTACTCGCCCAGATAGGCGGCCAGAACGGCCTCGTCCCGCTGGACCTCGGCCGGGGCGCCCTCGGCGATCTTGACCCCGAAGTCCAGGACGCTGACCCGGTCGGCCACGGACATGACGAAGTCCATGTTGTGCTCGATGAGCAGGACGGCGATGCCGTTGGCCCGGATGACCTCCAGGAGCCGCCGCAGGTGCTGCATCTCCTCCGGGGCCAGCCCGGCGGCCGGTTCGTCCACCAGGAGCAGCCGGGGCTGGAGCCCCAGGGCCCGGGCGATTTCGATGAGGCGCTGGTAGCCGTAAGGCATCTGGCTGATGTGCGTGTTGGCCATATCGCTCAGACCAACGGCATGGAGCAGGTCCAGGGCCTCGGCCCTGGCCGCGGCCAGGGAGCGGAAGTGGCTGGGCAGGCCCAGGAAGGTGGCGGCCACCCCGGCCCTGAGCCGGTGGTGGGTGGCCACCTGCATGTTCTCGGCCGCGGTCATCTCGCTGACCAGCGAGGGCTGCTGGAAGGTCCGGCCCACGCCCATCAGGGCGATCCGGTCGGGGCCGAGGCCGTGGATGGAGGTCCCCCGGATGCGGACGTCGCCGCCGTCGGGCGGGTAGAGCCCGGTGATGACGTTGACCAGGGTGGTCTTGCCGGCGCCGTTGGGGCCGATCAAGGCGTGGATCTCGCCCGGTCTGATGTTCAGCGAGACGTTGCTCAGGGCGGTCAGGCCGCCGAAGCGCTTGGTCACGTTGAGCACTTCGACCACCGGCCGCTCCTCGCCGCCCCGGGCGAAGGCGACCGAGTAGTAGGGCTCGGCCAGCTTCCAGTCCTTGAGCTGGGACCCCAGGCTGACGTGGCGCCGGGCGTACTGGCGGCTGATCCAGCCGACCAGGCCGTCCGGGGTGACCAGGAGGAAGAAGAGCAGGATCAGGGCGTAGACCAGGGCGATGTACTGGGCCAGGCCGCCGAAGGTCAGAGGGATGAAGATGAGGATGGCCGCGCCCACGTAAGGCCCCAGGAGATGGCGCCGCCCGCCCAGGACGCACATGGCCAGAAGGACCACGGACTGGTCCCAGGTGAAGGTGTTGTAGTTGAGGCGGCCCATCATGTGGGCGAAGAGGGCCCCGGCCCCGCCGATGATGACCGCCGAGACCACGAAGAGGGTGATCCTGAGGTTAGGCACGGAATTGCCCATGAACAGGCAGGCCGTCGGGGTCTCGCGCAGGCTGTTGGTCACCGAGTGCCAGGTGGACTTGCGGAAGTTGTTGATCAGGTAGAGGCCGCCCAGCCAGGCCAGCAGGACCAGGTAGTAGAAGCCCTCCAGCTCGAAATCGTAGCCGAAGAGGTTGAGGGTCGGGATGTTGATCATGCCCGCCGCGGCGTCGGTCAGATCGGGAAACTGGATGATCAGGCGCTCGATGACGATGTTGAAGGCGACCGTGGTCATGGCCAGGTAGACGCCCAGGACCCGCGACGAGGACAGGGCCAGGAGCCAGCCGCCCAACCCGGAGAGGACCAGGGCGGCCAGCATGGCGATCCAGACCGGCCAGCCGAACTTGAGCGAGAGCACGGCCGAGGTGTAGGCCCCGATGCCGAAAAGGCCCATGTGGCCGATGGAGACGATGCCGCCGTAGCCGAAGACCAGGCTCAGGGCCAGGGCGGCGATGCCGAAGAGGCCGGCGGTCTGCAGAAAGCGGAGGTAGTAGGGGTTGGCGAAGACCACGGGCAGGACCAGCAGGACGATCAGAATGACCACCGACCAGAAGGTCCGCCAGGAGACTCCGGCCTGGTAGCTCAACGCGGACCAGAAGCCGCGCCTGGATCCGGCCTGGCCCAGTCCGTCCATCAGGCCGCCCTCTGCCACTGGACCTCGCCCCACAGGCCGGTGGGCCTGAAGCCGAGGACGATCATGAGAAGGATGAAAATGATGATCTCCTTGCTCTCACCGCCGAACCAGTAGCCGGCCAGGGATTCGCCCACCCCGAAGATCAGGCCGCCCAGGATGGCCGAATTGGCCCTGGTCAGGCCGCCCAGGACCCCGGCGGCGAAGCCCTTGAGGCCGACCATGGTCCCCATCTGGGGGTTGGCCCCGGTGATGGGGGCCATGAGAATGGCGGCCACGGTGCAGAGAATGGCGGCCAGGGTGAAGGCCAGGGAGTTGATCCGGCCGACGTTGAGGCCGACCACGCCGCAGGCCTCGTGGTCCTCGGCCGCGGCCTGCATGGACTTGCCCAGGGCGGTCTGGCGCTGGATGACGTCCATGATGATCAGGGCCAGGATGATGATGACGATGGTGGCCAGATCCTGGCTGGTGACGTAGAGGCTGCCCAGGCGGAAGAGGTTGACCTTGCCGAAGATGGCCGGGAAGTGGGCGCCGCTGGTGCCCCAGATGAGCTGGGCCAGGGAATAGATGAGCCAGCCGCAGGAGAGGGTGACCAGCAGGGCCGAGATGGGCTCCAGGGTCTGCAGCCGCCTCAGGGCCGCGGTCCTGATGATCAGATTGACCAGCACGGCCACGGCCCAGCCGATGATCAGGGCGGCCAGGATGGGCATGCCCCAGAGGCCGTGGCAGGTGTAGGTCATCATGGCCGCGACCATGATGATCTCCCCCATGGCGAAGTTGACCACCCGGGTGGTGGTGAAGATGAGGCTGTAGGACAGGGCCACCAGGGCGTAGATACCCCCGGTGAGCAGTCCGGTAAAGAGGCTTTCGATCATGCCGCCCCCCTGAGGAGGGGCGGCCCCGCGCCCGGCGGGGCCGCCCGGGGTCTATCCGGCCGTTACTTTACCGGCAGAATCTTGCCCCCCCGGTACTGGAAGAGCTGGAAGGGCATGTGGCTGAGGGCGCAGTGCTTCTCGGGGGTCAGAATGAACTCGACCCCGGAGATGCTCTTGAAGGGACCCATCTTCTCCATGCCGTCGCGCATCTTCTTGGGGTCGGTGCCGACCTTCTCGATGACCTTGGCCACGTACATCACGGCGTCATAATAGCTGAAGCCGCTGGGATGAGTGGTCAGGACGTCATTGTAGCCTATGCTGGCGTACTTCTCGGACCACTTCTTGGAGAAGGCGGCGAACTTGGGGTCCTTGGTGTCGGAAGAGGTGTTGTGGATCATGGAGACGTAGGCCCCGTCGCCCATGTTCTCGGCCGTCTGGCGGAAGGCCAGCTCGGTGGTCGCCTCGCAGAGGAGCAGGGCCTGCTTCATGCCCAGCTTCTTCATGGTGTTGTAGATCCGGCCGGCCGGCGCGCCCAGGGTGCCGACGACGATGACATCCGCCCCGGCCTCCTTGACCCGGGTCAGGGAGGGCGTGTAGTCTATCTCCATCAGGGGGAACATCTCCGAGGCGACGAACTGGACGTTGTTGTTCTTGGCCGCTTTGGTCAGGTCTTCCTTCCACTCCAGGCCGTAGCCGATGTTGTCGTGCATCAGGGCGATGCGCTTGCCCTTGAGGCTGTCCCGGGCGAACTTGACCAGGGCGTCGGCCTGCCGGCTGACCGTGGCCGCGAAGCGGAAGACCCAGGGGTTGCAGCAGCCGGCCTTCTCGCCGACGCACTGCCACTGGCAGGTGATGTCAGACTGTTGCCCGGCCAGGATGCCCGGCACCTTGGCCTTGACGGCCACGGGCATGGTCGCCTTGGCCGAGCCGGTGATGGTCGAGCCGAAGTAGGCGGCGACCTTCTCTTTGTAGATCAGCTCCTCGGCCTGCAGGGCGGCCTTGGTCGTGTCCAGGGCGTCGTCGCGGGGCAGCAGAACCAGCTTCTGTCCCTTGATCCCGCCAGCGGCGTTGATCTCCTCGATGGCCATGTCCATGCCGGCCTTGGCGTCCAGGCCCCAGCCGGCGAAAGGTCCGGAGAGGACGTTGCCCATGCCCAGCTTGATGTCGGCGCTGGCAACCCCGGCCGCGAGCAGCAGGCCGCCCAGCGCGAGCAGAAGAATAATTAGTCCGGTTCTCTTGGTCATGACTCCACCTCCCTCAATCGTCTGCAAGGAATTCCCAACCTCGATTATGTGGACGCCAAACCTGATTGACTCTCCTCCGCCAAGCTTCTCCCAGGGCCTGACCCAAGGCCTTCGCCCGCCGTCAGCGGGCGTATGAGGGCGCGTACTCCCGGGCGTGCCGGAACATGACCGCCACGTTCTCCGCCGGGACGTTGGGCTGGATGTTGTGGCACGAGGAGAGCACGTAGCCGCCGCCCCGTCCCAGCTGCTCTATGCGCTCCTCGACCATCCTCTTCACCTCGTCCGGTCCGCCGTTGGGCAGGACGTTGATGTTGTCCATGGCCCCCCAGAGGGCCAGCCGGCCGCGGCATTTCTCCTTCAGCGCCGCCGGCTCCATGCCCGCCGCGCTGGTCTGGACCGGGTTCAGGGCGTGGATGCCCAGCTCGATCAGATCCTCGAGGATCGCCGCCACCGAGCCGCAGGAGTGGAAAAGAACCTTGGCCGGGCAAAGATCGCGGATGAGGTCCAGGTACTTCCCGAACCGGGGCTTGACGTGCCGGGCGAATTGCTCGGGGCTGATCTGGAGACCGTTCTGGGCCCCCAGGTCGTCCTCGAACATGACCACGTCAACCTCCTGGCCCACCTCCCTGAGCTCGTTCTCGGCCAGGCGCAAGGTGACCTCGAAGACGGCCTCGAAGAGGGCCTCCAAGACCCGGGTGTTGAGGACAAAGTCAGTGTACCAGTCCTGAAAGCCGCGCAGGTACTGGGTCAGGTGGACGAACGGCGGCGGCAGGGCCAGGATCGAGGCGGCCTGGGTGTTCTCCCTGATCCAGGCGACCCGCTCCTTAAGCCCCCTGAGATAGCCCGGGTCATCCGGGTCCGGCCAGGGGTAGCCGGCCACGTCCGAGACGGTGATCCGGCCGGCCAGGGGGGCGTTGGTCTGATCGTAGTAGAAGCTCCCCGGCGGCTGGATCCGCTCCACGCCCCAGACGTCACGGTAGGAGTTGGGCCCCAGCTTGGCCGCCAGGCCCCGGCCCCTGGTCGGCCCGGCGGGAAAGACGGCCCGGGTGTCTATGTCCAAGGCCCCCAGGATGGCCTCGTCGACCTGGACCGCCCGCATCATCCGCTCGCAAAGCCTGGTCTTCTCCTCCACCCCGAAGAGCTCCTTGAGACACTCGTAGGCCTCGACCACCAGGCTGCTGTCCCTGGTGCCGCCCAGGTCCAGGGGCACCTTGTCCGGCTGCCGGTGAGACAGGGCAGCCAGGACTCGCTGCCGGCCGGTCATGGTTTGGCCCACCAGCTCCCGCCTATCACCAGGCCAGCCAGCCCCCATCCACCGGCAGAATGGCTCCGTGAACGAAGTCAGAGGCCGCCGAGGCCAGGAAGACGGCCGCCCCGGCCAGATCCTCGGGCCGCCCCCAGCGGCCGGCCGGGGTCCGGTCGGTGATGGACTTGGACCGGACCGGGTCCTGCTGGATCGGCTCGGTCAGTTCGGTGACGAAGAAGCTGGGGGCGATGGCGTTGACGTTGACCCCCTTGCTGGACCAGTCATTGGCCAGGGCCCTGGTCAGCCCGACCAGGCCGTGCTTGGCGGCGGCGTAGGCCGTGACGTTGAGGCCGCCCTGGAAGGCCAGGGACGAGGCCACGTTGATGATCTTGCCCCGGCCCTGGGCGAGCATGAGCCGGCCGGCCGCCTGGGAGAGGATGAAGGCCGCGGTCAGGTCGATCTCCAGGGTGGCGTCCCAGTCGGCCTGGGAGTACTCCGCGGCCGGGGCGCGGCGGATGATCCCGGCGTTGTTGACCAGGATGTCGATCCGCCCCATCCGGTCCGCCAGGGCCGGGATGACCCCCTGGTTCTCCTGCCGCCGGGTCAGATCGGCCTGGAAGTGGACGTAGCGCCGGCCCAGGGCCTTGATCTCGGCCTCCAGGCTCTTATTCTCTCGGCGGCTGACCGCGGCCAGGTCGGCCCCGGCCTCGGCCAGGGCCTGGCTGACGGCCCGGCCCAGTCCCTTGGTTCCGCCGGTGACCACGGCCACCTGGCCGTCGAGACGAAACTTGTCCAGGATCATCGAACCTCCTAAAGGCCCCCGGAACCCCCCCGTTCTTTAAGCTGGCCGGGCAGGCCCTGCCCAGCCGTCCCGGCTACCACTGCATCTCGGCCGAGATTTTCCCGGCCGCGGTCTTGACCAGGCCGATCACCTCCTGGTCTATCCTTTCCCGAGTCATGGTGAAGATCGAGCCGGTCACGCTCACCGCGGCCATGACCTTGCTGCCCGCCCTGACCGGGGCGGCCACGCAGCGCACGCCCTCGTAATACTCCTCGTCGTCGACGGCAAAGCCCTGGTTCCTGATCTTCTCCAGCTCTTGGAACAGCTCCTCCAGGCTGGTGATGGTCTTCTTGCCGAAAGTCTTCAGCGGCTCCTGGCCGTAGATGCTCTTTATCTCGGCCGCGGACAGGTCGGCCAGCAGGACCTTGCCCCCGGCCGCGGCGTGGGGTTCGGTGGCGAAGCCGACGTAAGTGGCCAGGGAGAGCCCGTCGGCCCGGTCGATCTTGTCGATGTAGACGACGCTTCCGTTCCTGAGCACGGCCAGGTGGACCGCCTCGCCGCAGGCCTGGTGCAGCCAGCGCAGGTGCCGGCCGGCGATCTTGCGGACGTCGATGTTGTCCAGGATGATCTTGCTGACGGACAGAAACTTGAAGCCGAGGCCGTACTTCCTGGTCTCCTGATCCTGGGAGACGTAACCGTAGGGCAGCAAGGTGCTCAGGATGTGGTGGACCGTGCTCTTGGGCCACTGGAGACCAGAGGATATCTCGGCCAGACTCAAGCCGTGGGGCCGCTTGGTCAGAAACTCGATGACCTGAAGGCTCTTATCCAACGTGGAGAGTCGCATCGAGTCACGACCTCTTGATTTCAAATCATGAAATATTGTTTCAATGATCCCTATTTTCATACTCTGAATCAGACCTCTTTGTCAAGCTGATTTCTATCCCTGGCCGAGAAAGCATTTCGTACATACCTACCGGTAGGTATATTAATCGCCTCAGTCCCTCCCGTCCGGCTGGAAGCCCGGACCCGGCCCTGGATCCGGGGCCGGACGGGCGGCCTTGACGAAGCCGGCCCGACCCGCCTAAGATCTATCTTGATCCAGACCGGCCGGCGCTGGGCCGCCCCAGGCTCTTGGGTCGATGGAGCTGGCGGCTCTGCCGGGCCGGGACAATTGCCAGCCAAGGAGCGCGCACCATGACTTCCCGGGAGAGAGTCATGACCACGCTCGAGCACCGCGAGCCCGACCGGGTGCCCGGTGATTTCGGTTCCACCGTGGACACCTCGATCACCTACCTGGCCTACCAGAACCTGCTCCGCCACCTGGGCAAGGAGCATCTCCTCAGGGACGAGACCGAGGCGGCTTACATGGACCTGGCCTGCGGCGTGGTCCAGGTGGACCAGGAGGTCCTCGAGGACCTGGGCATCGACTGCCGGGGCCTGGTGCCCAGCGCCTCCCCGGGCTGGAAGGGGAACGTCAGTCCGGAGGGCCGGGACCTGGTCATCAGCGACGCCTTCGGGGCCAAGTGGTTCCGGCCGCCGGGCGGCTACTACTTCGACCAGAGGGAGGGCAGCTTTCCCCTGGCCGGGCTTAATTCCCTGGTCGACATCGAGGCCTTCACCTGGCCGGATCTGGCCGGCGACGGCCTTATAAGGGGCCTGAGGGACAGGATCCTGGCCCTGGGTCCGGACTGCGCCGTGGCCGTAGGCGACCCGGTCGGCGGCATATTCGCGGCCGGGTTCAGGACCAGGGGCTACATGCGGTTCTACCTGGACCTGGGGGCCAACCCCGCCCTGGCGGCCAGCCTGATGGACAAGTTCACCGACCTGAAGATCCAGTACTGGGAGAAGATCCTGGCCGAGGTGGGCGACCTGATCAACGTGGTCGTCTTCGAGGACGACCTGGGCCAGCAGGACCGGCCCCTGATCTCCCCGGACATGTACCGCCAGCTCATCAAGCCGCGCCACAAGCGGCTCTTCGCCTTCGTCAAGGAGCGGATGCCCGACTCGGCCTACCTCCTCCTGCACAGCGACGGCTCCATCTACAGCCTCATCCCGGACCTGATCGAGATCGGGGTGGACATCCTCAACCCCCTCCAGGTCAACGCCGCCGGCATGGACTCCCGGAGGTTGAAAAAGGAATTCGGCCGGGACCTGGTCTTCTGGGGCGGCGGGGTGGACACCCAGGGGGTCCTGTCCTTCGGCACGCCGCAGGAAGTCAGGGACGAGGTCAGGCGGCGCATCGACGACCTGGCCCCGGGCGGCGGCTTCGTCTTCAGCACCATCCACAACATCCAGCCCGAGGTGCCGCCGGCCAACTTGACGGCCATGTGGCAGACCTGGCAGGAGTACGGCCGGTACTAGGCCGCGGGCCGGCCCGAGATCGACGAGGCGGCCGGATCGGCAAGGAGGAGGCCATGTTGAGGAGACAGGAGTCTTACGACGCGCCCTACGGCTACCGGGCCAGGATCGGTCTGGTCGTGGTCGGACCCAACCTCAACCCGACCCCGGAAATCTGCCGCATGATCCCGGACTACGTCCAGGTCCGCGAGACCAGGATCCACATGGACCCGGTGGTCAACGTCGAGGAGTGCTCCAAGCTGAGCCGGTCCCTGGGGGACGCCGCCGCCCTCCTGGCCGAGGGGCTCTCCTCGCCCATACTGGGCAACCGCTCGGCCATCGCCTTTGCCTGCACCTCCGGCTCCCTGGTCGGGGGGCCGGGCTGGGACAAGAAAGAGATAGAGATGATGGAGAAGGCCACGGCCGGGTTCGCCCGCGCCAGGGCTTTGCCGGCCCTGCTGGCCCAGAGCCGGGGCATCCCCTGTACGACCACGGCCACCGCGGCCGAAGCGGCCATGCGTTTTATGGGCTTCAAGAAGATCGTCATCAGCGGGCCTTACATCGACGAGATCAACGAGCGCTTCCGCGTCTTCTACGAGGACTCCGGCTTCCAGGTCCTCAACATCAACGGCCTGGGCCTCGAGGATCTGCACGAGATCGGAGCGACCGCGCCTTCCCGGGCCTACCAGGCGGCCATGGAGGCGGTCGTGCCCGAGGCCGACGGCATCTTCGTCGCCTGCACCAACTACCGCTGCTCTGACGTGATCGAACAGCTCGAGCAGGACTCGGGCAAGCCAGTGGTCACCTCCAACCAGGCCACGGCCTGGCATCTGATGAAGCTCCTGGGCCTCAACGACGTCATCGAGGGCTACGGCCAGCTCCTGCGCCGGACGCCCAGGTGCTGATGCCGAACCTGCACCGGTCAACCCTCCTGTTTAAAAAGAAGCTGGCCCAGCGCCGGCCGTGGGCACGGCCAGGGCCATAGCCGGCCTGACCATCGTGAAAATCGACGCTACCAATAGCTGAACCCGACGGCCAGGAGCCAGATCAAGGCCCCGGATTTGAGTTGACCGTGGTTAATGCCATCTTGTACGGTTAACGTATCATCACAACAAGAAGGAAAATCGACTTGGCTGACTGGACGAAGCTGCCGGACCTCGTCGCTGGGGACTACAAGCCGCTCTACATCCAGCTGAGGGACATCATCGCCGGGTACATCCGGGCCAAGGGGCTCAAACCCGGAGACCCGCTGCCCTCTGAAAACGAGCTGATGAAGCGCTACGGCATCAGCCGGACCACCGCCCGGATGGCCGACCAGCAGCTCGAAGCCGACGGTCTGGTCCGCAAGATCCGGGGAAAGGGGACCTTTGTCGCCGCCGCCAGGCTCCGGGAGCAGGTCAAGGGGTTCCAGAACCTGGAGGAGTCTCTGGCCGAGCAAGGCATCGTCGTCAGCAACGTCCTCATCCAGTCGGTCGAGGGCCATCCCCCGCCCTGGGCCCGGGAGCTCAACCTGCCGGCCGGGAGCCGAGCCAGAATCATCGAGCGCCTCAAGACCGCGGCGGAAAAGCCCCTGGCCCTGGAGAAGCGGGTCCTGCCCCTGGACGTGGCCGCCCGGGTGAGTGACGAGGCCGTGAAATCCCAGCCCATTTTCGACGCTCTGACGGCCTATCCTGAAACAGACATCTACCGGGTGACTTACGCCATCGTCAGCTCCTCGATCTCGGAGCAGGACGCAAGAAGAATGAGAGTCCCCAAGCGGACCCCGGTCCTTATCCGGACCGGGGTCTATTTCAACCGAGAAGAACGGCCGGTAATGGCCGGCCGGATCGTCTTCCTGGCCCAGCGGATCCAGTTGCGCTACGAGTTCCGCCGGGAAGACAAGAACTGGGGAATCGTGGACCTGGTTTGAGGCCGCTCAGACCCGGGCGGCGGCCAGGTCGGGGCCCGGATGATGACTCCAGCAACCGAATATTTGAAAGGAGGGTCTGCCATGAAGAAATTGGTCTTTCTCCTGACGATCTTGCTAATCCTTGTTCCCGCCTCAGCGGTCTGGGCCTCCAGCCTTGACGAGATCAAGGCCAGGGGGGCTCTGGTCTTCGGCACCGACGCCACCTATCCGCCCTTCGAATCCGTGGACAAGGACGGCAAGATCGTCGGGGCCGACATCGACATCGGCAGCGAGGTCGCCCGCCGGATGGGCCTCAAGGCCGAGTTCATCAACACGGCCTGGGACGGGATCTTCCCGGCCTTGAACGGCAAGAAGTTCGACGTCATCATCTCCTCGGTCTCCATCACCCCCAAGCGCCAGGAAGCCTATGACTTCTCCATACCCTACAAGGACAGCGCCCAGATCGTGGTCGTCCGCAAGGACGATGACCAGATCAAGACCAAGGACGATCTCAAGGGCAAGAAAGTCGGCGTCCAGATAGGCACGACCAGCGAGAAGGAGGCCAAGAAGGTCGGCGGGGTGGCCGAGGTCAAGGCCTACTCGACTTTTACCGAGCCGTTCATGGAGCTGGCCTTCGGCCGGGTGGAGGCCATCATCGTCAACCAGGCCGTGGCCGCGGTCTTCATCCAGAGATATCCCGAAAAGTACAAGACCACGGGCGAGCCGTTTCTGATCAAGGAGCAGGGCATCGTCATCCGCAAGGGCGAAAAGGAGCTCAAGGAGGCCATCGACAAGGCCCTTCAGGAAATGCATCAGGATGGCTTCATCAAGAAGATCCGCGAGAAATACATGATCTGACCCTTGCTCGGGCGGCGGGCAGCCCTCCCGGCGGCCCCCCGCCGCCCGAAAGGAGAGGCCATGGGATTCGACCCGGCCTATTTCCTGGAGAACATCCCCCGCCTGCTCAAGGGAGCGATCCTGACCGTGGAGCTGTCCGTGCTGGCCATCGCCATCGGTCTCTGCCTGGGGGTCCTGATCGGGCTGGTCAGGCTGTCCCGGTTCCGCCTCCTGCGCTATCCCGCCCTGGCCTACGTCAACGCCATCCGGGGCACCCCGCTGCTGGTCCAGCTCTTTCTCATCTACTACGGCCTGCCCCAGGTGGGGATCAAACTGGGCCCCTTTGCCGCGGCCCTCTCCGGGATGGCCCTCAACGACGCCGCCTACGTGGCCGAGATCACCAGGGGCGCCGTCCAGTCCATTGAAAAGGGCCAGTGGGAAGCGGCCCGGGCCACGGGCTTGAGCTCCCTCAACAGTCTGGTCCACGTCATCTTTCCCCAGGCCTTCAAGCGGATGATCCCGCCCCTGGGCAACGAGTTCATCCTCCTGATCAAGTCCTCCTCCCTGGTCTCGACCATCGCCATGGTCGAGCTGACCAGGACGGCCCAGCTCATCGCCAGCGCCACCTTCAGACCGATGGAGCTCCTCATCGGCGCGGCCCTGATCTATCTGTCCATGAACCTGATTCTGCAGTTCTCCCTCTCGCGCGTGGAGGCCAGATTGTGACCCGTTCCCCCGAAGACCAGCCCGGCCGAGCGGCCCCGGGAGGTTCGCCCTTGTGATCATCTGCCGCGACGTGCACAAGTATTTCGGCGAACTCCACGTGCTCAAGGGCGTCAGCGTCCACATTGAGCCCAATGAGGTCGTGGTCGTCTGCGGGCCCAGCGGCGGGGGCAAGAGCACCTTCATCCGCTGCCTGAACACCCTGGAAGACTTCCAGCGGGGCGAGATAATCGTGGACGGCGTCAAGCTGCCCGGCTCCAAGAAGGAAAACCAGTCCCTCAGGGCCGGCATCGGCTTCGTCTTCCAGTCTTTCAACCTCTACCCGCACAAGACCATCCTCAAGAACATCACCCTGGCCCCCCGGCTGACCTTGAAGGTGAGCGCCCGGGAGGCCGAGAAGGCGGCCATGGAGCTCCTGGAGAGGGTGCGCATCCCGGAGCAGGCCCACAAGTACCCGGCCGAGCTCTCCGGCGGCCAGCAGCAGCGGGCGGCCATTGCCCGGGCCCTGGCCATGAAGCCCAAGGTCATGCTCTTTGACGAGCCCACCTCGGCCCTGGATCCGGAGATGATCGGCGAGGTTCTGAGCGTCATGCGGGAGCTGGCCGCCGGGGGCATGACCATGGTCGTGGTCACCCACGAGATGGCCTTCGCCCGGGAGGTGGCTGACCGGATCATGTTCATGGACCAGGGCCACCTGGTGGACGGCGGACCGCCGGGCGAGTTCTTCGGGCGCCCCAAGAACGAGCGAATAGAGCGGTTCCTCAAGGAGATCCTCTGAACCGCTCCGGCCGGGGCGGAGCTCTCACCGATAGCGACTCTCCCGTCCGCCAGGCCGCGGGCGCTCCCCGGCCGGGGGAGTAGCCAGAGAGCGCCCCTCGAGGCCCTTCGGGCAAGCGGCTACTCGTGGCGCAAGGCCTCGATGGGGTCCAGGCGGGCCGCCTTCCTCGCCGGGAAGAAGCCGAAGACCATGCCCACCGCCGCTGAGAAGAGGAAGGCGACGAAGGTGACCGGCGCGTTGAAGACGAAGGGCACCTTCAGGACCTCGGCCAGGGCAATTGAGGCCCCCAGGGCCAGGGCAATGCCGATCAGGCCGCCGAAGGAGGACAGGACCACGGCCTCCACCAGGAACTGGAGGAGCACCTCCCGTTCCAGGGCGCCGATGGCCAGGCGGGTGCCGATCTCCCGGGTGCGCTCGGTGACCGAGACGAGCATGATGTTCATGATGCCGATGCCGCCGACCAGCAGGCTCACCGCGGCCACCGCGCCGAGCAGGGCGGTGAGCGTCTTGGTGGTTCCGGAGAGCATGGCCGCGATCTCCTTGGGGTCCATGATGCTGAAGCTATCCTCCTGGCTGGCCGAGAGATGGCGGCGGAGGCGCAGCAGGCGGCCGATCTCCTGCTTGACCCGCTCCGTGGAGGCGCCGTCCCTGACCGAGAGCTGGATGAGGCTGACGTCGTCCTTGCCCGAGATGCGGCGCTGGAAGGTCCGCAGGGGCACCACGACCAGATCGTCCTGATCGCGGCCCATGGAGGACTGGCCCTTGGCCTCGAGCAGGCCGATCACCTCGCAGGAGAGCTTCTGGAGGCGGATCTTGCTCCCGATGGGGCTCTGGCCGCCGAAGAGCTTGTTGCGCACGGTTTCGCCGATGACGCAGACCGGCGCGCCGACGCGCGCCTCGCTCGAGGTTAAGGCCCGGCCCTCCTTGATTTTCCGGCTGGTGACCGTGAAGTACTGCTCCGTGCTGCCCGTGACCGTGGTCGCCCAGTTCTCGTTGGCCAGGATGGCCGTGGTCGAGGCGGAGGACGCCGGGGCCACGGCGGCCAGCGAGGGGATGTCCCGGGCCAGGGCCTCGGCGTCGGCCACCTTGAACGGCGCGGAGCCCGAGCTCTGGCCGGGCCCCATGCGCTTGCCCGGGCTGACCATGAGCAGGTTGCTGCCCAGGCTGGCGATCTGCTCGGTGACCTGGCGGGTCGCCCCGGAGCCGAGCGTCACCAGAATGATGACCGCGGCCACGCCGATGATGATGCCGAGCATGGTCAGAAACGACCGCATGACGTTGCGGCGGAGTTCCCTGAGGGCCAGGACCAGGGCGTTGCCGAGCATCAGGCCCCTCCCTCCCGACCGCCGTCGGTCTCGATCAGGCCGTCCAGGAAGCGGACGGTCCGCTTGGCGTAGGCGGCCATGTCCGGCTCGTGGGTGACCATGACCACGGTGATGCCCTGATCGCGGTTGAAGGCGGTCAGCAGCTCCATGATCTCGACGCTCCGGGCGGAATCCAGGTTGCCGGTCGGCTCGTCGGCCAGCAGGACCAATGGCTGAGTGACGATGGCCCTGGCGATGGCCACGCGCTGCTGCTGGCCGCCGGAAAGCTCGCCCGGGGTGTGATGCTCCCAGCCGGCTAGCCCAACCACCTCCAGGGCCTGGCGCGCCCGGGAGCGCCGCGCCCCGGCGGACTCGCCGCGGTAGATCAGGGGCAGCTCCACGTTCTCCAGGGCCGAGGTGCGGTTGAGCAGGTTGAAGCCCTGGAAGACGAAGCCCAGGTAGTGGCGGCGCAGCAGGGCGCGCTGCTTCCGGGTGAGCGGGCCGACCTCGATGCCCTGGAAGTAGTAGCCGCCCGCGGTGGGCGTGTCCAGGCAACCGAGGATGTTCATGCAGGTGCTCTTGCCCGAGCCGCTCGGACCCATCATGGCCACGAACTCGCCCCGACCGATGCGCAGGTCCACGCCGCCCAGGGCCTGCATGGCCGCGCCGCCAACGCCGTAGACCTTGGACACGCCCTTGAGCTCGATCAGGGACGGGGGAGCGGCCGGGCTGGGGGCGATGGCGTTCATCACTTGGCCGCGACCGTGTCGGTCACCAGGGCCAGCCCCTCTGCGAGCGGGCCGCCGGTCACCTCGGTCAGGAGCCCATCGGTGGCGCCGCAGGTGACGGCGACGGCGGCCAGCCGGCCGTTGTGGAGGGTCCAGACTCGCGTCTCTTTGCCTTTGGAATTCCCGTTGCCGGTCGACTTGGAGTCATGACGGGGCGGCCGGGGCAGGAGGGCGCCCAGCAGGCCTCCGCCGCTGGACTGGCCGGCCGGCGCGGTCTGGGGCGGGGTGAAGCGCAGGGCCGCGTTGGGAACCAGGAGCGCCTTCTCCCTCTTGTTGACCGTGATCACCGCGGTGGCGGTCATGCCTGGGCGGAGGGCCAGGCTGGAGTTGTCCACCTTTAGCACCGCCTTGTAAGTGACCACGCCGTCCACGGTCGAAGAGCCATAGCGCACCTGGGTGATTTGGGCCGGGAAGTTCCGGTCCGGGTAGGCGTCCACGGTGAAGGCGGCTTCCTGGCCTTCCCGCACCTGGCCCACGTCGGCTTCGTCCACGTCCACCTGGAGCTCCATCTTCCTCAGGTCCTCGGCCAGGGTGAAGAGCACCGGCGCCTGGTAGGACGCGGCCACGGTCTGACCCGGCTCGACCGAACGGGTCAGGACCACGCCGTCGATGGGCGAGTGGATGACCGCCTTGGACAGATCGGTGAGATTCCCGTTCAGGATCGCCTCCGCCTGGGTGACCGAAGCCCTGGCGCTGGCCTCGTCGGCCCTGGCCCGGGCCAGGGTGGCCTTGGCCGCGTCCAGGTCGCTCTGGGAGGGCGTCTTGCCCCCGCTCAGCTTGAGAACCTGGTTCAGCCGGGCCAGCTGGGCCAGGGCCTCCTGGACGCTGGCCTGGGCCTGGGCCACCTTGGCCCGGGCGGCCTCCAGGGCGGCCCTGGACTGGAGCACCTGGGCCTCGAGTTTGGCCGTGTCCAGCCGGGCCAGGACCTGGCCGACCTTGACCTGGTCGTTGTAGTCCACCTCAACGGTCTTGATCGTGCCCGAGACCTCGATGCCGACGTCCACCTCCTTGAGCGGCTCGACCGTGCCGGTGGCGCTGACCGTGACCACCAGGTCGCCCCGGCGGACCGGCTGAGTGACGTATTGCACCGCCTCGGTCCGGCCCCTCCCCTGCCAGAGCATCCAGCCGGCCAGCGCCGCCGCGGCCAGCCCGAAGAGCATCAGCCAGCCGACCAGGCGCGATTTCCGACCCCTGGAACCGGCCAGACCGATGGTCCTGGCGACGTCCTCTTCCGAATGAACGTTCGACTTGGTCATTTCCTGCTTCCCGAAGGGCTCTCCGCGGCCGCTCCCGCGGTCGAGGCCAGCGACGTCCAGCCGCCGCCGAGGGCCTTGTAGAGGCGGATCAGGTTGGAGGTGACCTCCGCTTCGCTGGCGGCCAACTGATCCTGGGCCGAGAGCAGCGACTGCTGCGTGTTAAGAACCGTCTGGAAGTCGATGAGGCCGGAGGTGTACTGGTCGCGGGCCAGGTCAAAGGCGCTCTGCCCGGCCCGGGCCGCCTCCGTGAGCGAGCGGCGGCGGGTCTGTTCGTTGGCGTAGGCGACCAGGGCGTCTTCGACGTCCTGCAGGGCCGTCAGGACCGCGGCCTCGTAGAGGCCCAGGGCCTCTTCCTGCAGGGCGGTCTGGATCTCGATGTTTCGGCGAATGCGGCCGCCGTCGAAGAGCGTCCAGGTCGCGCTCGCCGCCGCCTGGGCGGTCTGGGCCGCAACGGTGTAGAGCATGCCGAAGGCCAGTGATTCCAGGCCGATGGAGCCGGACAGGGAAAAGCTCGGATAGCGGGCCGCCTCGGCCACGCCGATCTGGGCGGTCTGGGCGGCCAGCCGGCGCTCGGCCCGGCGAACGTCGGGACGGCGGCGCAGCAGGTCGGCCGGAATGCCCACGGCCACCTCGAGCGGGGTCACCGGGACGGCCCGGGACGCGGCCAGCAGTTCCTTGAGCGCGCCGGGCGGCTGGCCCAGCAGTACGGCCAGCCTGTGCTTGGCCTGCTCCAGGCTGGTCCGCAAGGTGGGGATCGCCGCCCGGGTTTGCTCCAGGCTGAGCCGGGCCTGTTCCACGTCCAGCTGGGTGGTCAGGCCGGCCTGGCGGCGCCAGCGGGTCAGATCGTAGGTCTCGCCCTGGACGGTCAGGTTGGCTTGGGTGATGGCCAGGCGGCTCTGGTACGAGCGCACCTCCACGTAGTTCAGGGCCAACTCGGCGAAGAGGCTGACCAGGACGTCGCGCAGGTCCTCCTCGGAAGCCTGCAGCGCCGCTTCGGCGGCTTCCAGGGCGCGGCGCTTCTTGCCGAACAGATCCAGCTCCCAGCTGGCGTCAAAGCCGTTGGAAAAATGGTTGGAGGCCTGGCCGGAACCGGCCTCTTCGCTGCTCCGGGCCGTGCTGGCCGAGCCGCCGGCCGAGAGCGTCGGGAAGCGGTCGGCCTGGGCGAGGCCCCGCTGGGCGCGCGCCTCGCGGAGACGGGCCTCGGCCTGGCGCAGGTCCAGGTTGCCCAGCCGGGCGCGCTCCATCAGCGCCGAGAGGACCGGGTCGTCGAGCACGACCCACCAGCGCTCCAGCGTTTGCTGGTCCGCCGCCGCGGCGATCAAGCCGGCCTCCAGGTCGCTGCTCCAGCTCGGGGGCGTTGGCGTCTGGGGCTTCTTGTAATCGGGCCCGGCGGTCGTGCAGCCGCCCAGCAGGAACAGGCCGGCCAAGAGGGCCGCCGTCAGGCAGGTCTTGGTTATGACTTGGCGGTTCATCATCGGCGATTCGCGTCTGAAAAGCCGGCCCCGGGGGCTGAGGCGCGCCGCGGTCATGGCCGGGCCGCTCTTGAGCAGTTTCAACCGCGCTTCCATCACGCCCGGGACCTCCTGCCTCGGCCCGCGCCGGGGGCCGAAATCGGTCCGTTTTGTCTTGTCCTGGGTAAGGGCAGGTTTCATGCCAGAAGCCTTGGGCAAATAACTAATTTGGTATTATAATAAACTAATTATCAGCCAACAGAGATCCGCTCCCTATGAGCTGGTGCATAAGAATTACCCGGGTCCGGCCCGGCCCTGCTACCCCTTTACCCGCCGCCCGATTCCCTTTGGAGCAGCTTCCTGGTCTGAGGGCAATCGAGAGCGCCGCCGGCGGGCTGGGCAGGCTGGCCTCGGCCCGCGCCTAGGCCCGAAAACCGGCCGCGGTAAAGGCGACCAGCCGCCGCAAGTAGCCTTCTGCGTCCAGGGGAGGCTTGGGTCGGTTGGGCAGTTCCTTGTCCAGCATCAACAGGGAGTGATGCAGCGCGCCGATGGTCAGGTGCATCCGCCAAAACAGCTCCTCGCGAGTCAGATCGGGTACGGCCCGCATCAGCGCGGCGCCGAAGCGCTGGACCAGTGGCTCCATGTGCCGCCGCATCAGGGCTTCCAGCTCCGGATTCGGCTCCATCAGGCACCGGCCCATCAGCTTTCCGAAAACGGCGCCGCCCAGCTTGGGGTCCAGGCTCTGCCGCACCACGGGGCGGATGAAGGCTTCCAAAACGTCCTCCAGCCTGGGGGGCCCCTCGCCGACGGCTTCCTCCACGACGTCCAGGGCCCTGAGCCTCTCCTGATCGAGCGGGGTCAGGCGCCGCTCGAAAACGGCGACGATCAGTTTCTGTTTGGCGCCAAAGTGGTAGTTGATCGCCCCCAGGTTGACCCTGGCCGCCCGGGTGATGTCCCGGATCGAAACGGCCTCCAGCCCGCGCTGGGCAAACAGCCGCTCGGCCACGTCCAGAATCCGCTCTCTGGTCTCGGCCGGGAGTTGCTCCCTCGTCGGCGCTTTTGCGAGCATGGCTTGGTCCCTCGCCATTCATACGAATGTATGTATCATACATACGTTTGCATTAATATCAAGAGGATTTTCTCCGGGGAGGCTCGGCGGGAAGCTCTAGGCCCCGGAATATACGACCGAGGAACGGCTCGGGCCGGTCATCAGTTCCTGTCCGGAGCGGACTCAAGCGCGTCCCGCGTTCCGGCAGGATGGGAAGCGGTGGTGGAATCAGAGCCCGGGTGATGCAAAACCGGGCCCGATGGGACGGGGCTAGGCCGGCGTCACCACAGCCCGAACCTGTATGTCACCCCCAACCGGGTCTCGGCGCTGGCCGGACTGAGGAAACTGTCGAAGAGGGCGCCCGGCCGGTCCAGCTCGTCGTCGACCCCGCCCTCGGCCATGAGCCACCAGAGCCGGTAGCCCACTCCCAGGGACCAGCCCGGGCCCAGGGAGTACTCGGCCCCGGCCCCGGCGGCCATGAGGGCCGCCTCGCTCAGATTGGCCGGGGGCAGGACCCCGGAGTCTTCCTCTTCCCCTTCCTGCCACAGTTCCCGCGAACCCAGACGACTCTTCTCCCGCCAGCCGACCACCTCCAGATAGGTGCCCAGGCGGCGGTTAGGGTGGGCGTCATAGTGGGCGATGGCCTTGAGCGGGCCGGGGTTGAGGGGTCGGGCCGCGGCCTCCTTGGACTTGTCATCCAGCCCGGGCGCGGCCGGGCCGTCGGCCTGGGCCGCCGGAAGGCGATACTTGGAACCGGCTCCCGCCCGAAGGGAGCCCGCCTGATCCGAGTCAAAAGCCAGGGCGCTGCCCCAGGCTAAAACAATGGCCAGGCCGGCCAGCCAGGCCAGCCCCGAACTTGTCAGCAGACGCCGCAACGCTGGCACCCCTCGAAACAGCCCGGTGAGGGCCGGCCCGCCAGGGCTTTCTGGTACTCCGCCCACAAATGATCCCGCTTGAGCCCGGTGTCGACGATCTCCCAGGGAAAGGCCTCGTCCCGGTCCCGCTCCCGGTGCAGGTAGGGGGCCGGGTCGATCCCGGCCGCCCTGAGGCCGCGCTCCATGTTCCCGCCGGCCCGCTCGATCTCGATGAGGCCCAGGCCGACCCGCCGGTCGCCCCGGGCGATGAGGCCCTCCAGGAGGGCCTGCCTGGGCCCCTCGAAGCCGAGCTTGACCCGCTTGACGCCCTTCAAGCCCTGCTTCAGCAGCCCGGCCCGGCGGTTGAGCTCCTTCTTCACCGGCATCCCGGCCCACTGGAAGGGAGTCTGGGGCTTGGGCACGAAGCTGGCCACCGAGAGGGTGATCAGGTTGAAGCTCAGCCGCCCGTCCGTGGCCCGCTCGACCCGCTCGATGAGCCGCAGGGTCAGCCGGCCGATGTCGGCCACGTCCTCGTCAGTCTCGGTGGGCAGGCCCAGCATGAAGTAGAGCCTCAGCCGGCGCAGGCCCGCTTCCAGGCTGACCTGGGCCGCCTCCAGGATCTCCTCCTCGCTCAGGCCCTTGTTGATGACCTCCCTGAGGCGCTGGCTGCCGGCCTCCGGGGCCAGGGTGACGGTCTGGACCCCGGCCTGGGCCAGGAGGCTGGCCAGGGTCGGGCTGAGGGTGTCGGCCCGGAGGGAGGAGACCGACACCCTTCCGCCCTGGTGGACCGCGGCCAGGCAGAGCTCTTCTATGCCCGGCAGGTCCGAGACCGCGGCGCTGATCAGGCCGGCCTGGCCCCGCCTCTCGACGGCCTCGGTCACGGCCTGGAGCAGCTTCCCAAAGGGGGCCTGGCGAGGCGGGCGGAGGAGATGGCCGGCCGCGCAGAAGCGGCAGGCCCGGGAGCAGCCCCGGGAGAGCTCGATCAGGACCCGGTCGCCGAACTCGGTGTTCCCGGTGACTATCTCCGAGACGGTCGGCTCGGTCAGCTCCTTGACGTAGCGGCGCTCGATCCGGGCCGGCAGGCCGGCCTCGACCGGCTGGTGGCCCAAGAACCTGCCGGCCCCGTCGTAGCGGGGCCGGTAGAGCCGTGGCGCGTAGATCCCGGGCACCTCCCTGGCGGCGCGCCCGAGGAACTCCTCCCGCCCTCCGGCGCCGAAGGCCTGGTAAAGGTCCAGAAACTCGGGCAGAACCGCCTCGGCCTCGCCGATGAGCACCGCGTCCATCATGGGGGCTAGCGGCTCCGGGTTGAGGCTGGGGGCGACGCCCCCGGCCAGGATGAGGGGGGGGCCGGCCCCCCGCTCCGTTGCCAGAGCGGGGAGGCCGGCCAGGTGGAGGAGGGAGATGAGGTTGAGGTAATCGTTTTCATAGGGGAGGGAGAAAGCGATTATCTCGGCCCCGGCCACTGGCTCCTGGTCCTCCAGGGTCAGCCAGGGGGTTCGGGTTCGTCGATGCTCGGCCAGATCCTGGGGCTCGGGCAGGAAGGCCCGCCGGCAGTCCAGGCCGGGCCGGCGGCGCAGGAGCTGGAAAACGGCCATGAAGCCCAGGTTGGACATGGCCAGCCGGTAGGTGTTGGCAAAGGCCAGGACGATCCTCAGGCCTCCGCCAGCCGCCCGGCCGGACAGGTCCTCCTCGGCCGCTAAAAGCTCCCTCAAGCCTGCCTTGAGCTTCCAGGACATGGGCCGCCTAGTCGGCGCTCCGCCTCAGAAAGGTCGGAATCTCGTGGTCATTGGGATCGAAGCGGGCCTCGCCGACCGTGGGCGTCTCGCTTTCGGGAGGCGCCGGCTCGCGCAGGTAGGTCGGCCAGTCCAGGTCCTCGTTGACCCTCTTTCTCAGCTCGGCCACGGCCTCGCGGCGGATGAGCCTCATGTCGCTGGGAGCCAGCATCTCCTCGCGGGGGCCGATGCCGGTGGCGATGACCGTGACGCTGAAGGCCTCGCCCATCTCCGGGTCGATGACCATGCCCCAGATGACGTTGGCGTCCTCGTCGGCCTCCTTCTGGATGAGCGAGGCCGCGTCCTGGATCTCGGTGATGCTCACGTCCGCCCCGGCGGTGATGTTCATCAGCACGCCCCTGGCCCCGGCGATGGAGATGTCCTCCAGGAGCGGGCTGGACACGGCCCGTCCGGCCGCCTCGATGGCCCGGTTGTCGCCCTTGGCCGTGCCCGTGCCCATCAGGGAGAGGCCCTTCTCGGACATGACCGTCCTGACGTCGCTGAAGTCGACGTTGATGTGCCCGGTCACGGTGATCAGATCCGAGATGCCTCTGACCGCCTGGAGCAGGACGTCATCGGCCTTCTGGAACATGTCCAGGAAGAGGGCGTTCTTGGGGGCCAGGGCCAGGAGCCGGTCGTTGGGGATGGTGATCAGGGTGTCCACCCGGCCCTTGAGCTCCTTGAAGCCGGCCTCGGCCACCTTCATCCGGCGCCGGCCCTCGAAGTGGAAGGGCTTGGTGACCACGGCCACGGTCAGGGCCGCCAGGGACTTGGCCATCTCGGCCACCACCGGCGCCGCCCCGGTGCCGGTGCCGCCGCCCAGGCCGGCGGTGACGAAGACCATGTCCGCGCCCTCCAGGCAGCTGCGGAGCTGGTCCAGGTTCTCCTCGGCCGAGCGCCGGCCCACATCGGGGTCGGCCCCGGCGCCCAGGCCGCCGGTGACCTGGCTCCCGATCTGGATCTTGGTCGGGGCCAGGTTCCGCTCCAGGGCCTGGAGGTCGGTGTTGGCGACGATGAACTCGACCCCGTTCAGGCCCCCCTTGATCATGTTGTTGACCGCGTTGCCGCCGGCCCCGCCCAGGCCAACTACCTTGATCTTGGCCCCCTGGACCGGCTCGACGATCTCAAAGTGTTTCCTGGTTATCAGATCCGACATTTCTCTCCCTCCCCTTATTCGTCCCCGAGGTCAGAAGACCTCCTTGAACCACTGCCTCATCCGGGTGACGACCCGGTTGAAGATGTTGGCGTCCCTGATCCGAAACTTCTTGCCCGCCTCGCCTCTGGCCCCGTAGAGGACCAGGCCCACGGCCGTGGCGTACATGGGGTTGTTGACCACGTCGGTCAGGCCGCGCACGCCCATGGGAAAGCCCACCCGGGTGGGCAGGTTGAAGACCTGCTCGGCCAGTTCGCCCAGGCCGTCCAGGAGGGACGAGCCGCCGGTCAGGACCACCCCGGCCGAGACCAGCTCCTTCAGCCCGGAGCGGACCATCTCCCGGTCGGTCAGGTTCAGGATCTCCTCGACCCGGGGCTCGATGATCTCGCTCAGGATCTGGCGGCTGATCACCCTGGGCTTGCGGCCGCCGGTGGAGGGGACCTCGATGGTCTCGTCCCGGCCCACCCTGGCCGGCACGCAGGCGCCGTAGCGCTGCTTGATGCTCTCGGCCGAGTTGTCCGGGGTGCGCAGGCCGATGGCGATGTCCTTGGTCAGGTTGATGCCGCCCAGGGCCAGGACCGAGGTGTGGCGGATGGTCCCGCCGCAGAAGATGGCCAGGTCCGTGGTCCCGCCGCCGAAGTCGATCAGGGCCGCGCCCAGGTCCTTTTCGTCCTGGGCCAGGACCGCCTCGGCCGAGGCCAGCCCCTCCAAGACGATGTCGCAGACGTCCAGGCCGGCCCGGTTACAGCACTTGATCAGGTTGTGGGCCGAGGTGACCGCCCCGGTGATGATGTGGACCTTGGCCTCCAGCCTGACCCCGCTCATGCCCCTGGGGTCGAGGATGCCGTCCTGTTCGTCGACGATGAACTCTTGGGGCAGGATGTGGATGACCTCCCGGTCCAGGGGGATGGCCACGGCCTTGGCCGCCTCGATGACCCGTTCAATGTCCGCCTCGCCGACCTCGCGGCTCTTGACGCCGATGACGCCGTGGGAGTTGAGGCTCTGAATGTGCCCGCCGGCGATGCCGGCGTAGACCGAGGAGATCTCGCAGCCGGCCATCAGCTCGGCCTCCTCGACCGCCTTCTTGATCGAGTTGACCGTGGCCTCGATGTTGACCACCACGCCCTTGCGCAGGCCGATGGAGGGGTGGGTGCCGATGCCGATGACGTCCACGCCGTCGGCCATGACCTCGCCGACCACGGCGCAGATCTTGGTCGTGCCTATGTCCAGGCCGACCACGATCTCTCCCCGCTCTCTCTTCTGGGCTGGCATCACTCACCCCTTCTTGAGGCCCACGTAAGCCTGATTCCTGAAGCGCAGGTCGATGTAGGCCACCTGCGGCCAGAGCCCCTTGGCCCGGAGATCGGCTCTGACCCGGCCCCATTGCTCCAGCCGCGAGCCCGGCTCCTCCAGGCCGAGCCGGATGATCGGGCCGGGCGAGAGCGGCACCAGGGCCAGGGACCGGGAGCCCTCGACGTGGATCTCTGAAATCTGACTCGGGGACAAGGGCGTCCGGCCGGCCTGGAGGAGCCTGAGCACCTCCACGGCCCCGGCCAGGGCCCGGCGGCCTTCGGGCCGGCTGAGCCGTCCGGCCTCGAGGCCGGAGATGACGGGCAGGTCAATGTTCTCGCCCGGCTCGAGGGCCTTGAAGACCACGCCCTCGGCGTCCACGAAGCTCGGCCGGCCGGCCATGACCACGGCCAGGGGCCGGCGTTCAACCAGGTCGATCCTCAGCTCGTCGGGCAGAATCCGGCGCAGCCTGACCTCGGCCACCCAGGGCGATTTAAGGAGCCTGAGCCGGGCCGCCTTGAGGTCCAGCTTGAGCAGGCTCAGGCCCGGCCTCAGGCCGGCCAGCCTCAGGACCTCCTCCCGGTCTAAGCGCTCCTGGCCGGTCAGGGTCAACTTGGCCAGGCCGAAGACCCTGGCCTCCAGCAGGGCCTGATAGGCCACTATCAGCCCCAGACTGAAGGTCGAGAGGAGGGCCAGCCCGGCCAGGCCCAGCCCGGCCAGCTTCAGCCGGGCCAGCCAGGATACCCGGGCCCTGGCCCAGCGGTTGGCCTTGGGCGTCCTGACCGGCCGGCTCCGGGGGGCCGGCTCGGACCGGGAGGCGCCGAAGAAGGGCCATCTCAGAGCCAGGGCCATTTATCTCTCCCTCGGCCCAGGAACCTGACCTCGGGTTCGAGTTCTATCCCGAACCTGATCCAGACCTCGGTCCTGGCCCGCTCGGCCAGAACCAGGACGTCGGCCGCCCTGGCCCGGCCCAAATTGATGATGAAGTTGGCGTGGACGTCAGAAATCATGGCCCCGCCGCAGCGTCGGCCCTTGAGTCCGACCGCCTCGATCAGCCGGCCGGCCGCGTCCTGGGGCGGATTCTTGAAGAAGCAGCCCGCCGAACCGGCGCCGCCCGGCTGGCGCACCCGCCGCCGCTTGAGCCAGCGCCCGATCATCTGGCTGACCGTCCTGGGCTCGGCCAAGCGGCTCTTGAGCTCGACCTCGACCACGATCTTGTCCGGGTCGAGCTTGAGGCAGCGGTAGGTGTAGTCCAGCTCCTCCCGGTCCAGGCGCCGGCTCCGGCCCTGGCCGTTGAGAACCCTGAGCCCCTGGACCACGTCGGACATCCAGCCGTCGCTCGCGCCGGCGTTGACCACGGCCGCGCCGCCGACCGAGCCGGGGACCCCGGCTAGAAAGGCCAGGTCCCGCCAGCCGTGCTCGCCGGCCAGGCTGACCAGCCGGCCCGAGCTGAAGCCGGCCCCGGTCCGGATCAGGACCTCCTCCGGCCCCAGGGGCTGGTGGCTGAGCCGATCAAAGCCCTGCTTGAGGATGATGACCAGGCCGGGCACGCCCCGGTCGCTGACCAGAACGTTGGTTCCCCCGCCCAGCACGGTCACCGGCCGGCCTGACTGCCTGGCCCAGTCCAGGACCAGGCGGAGCTGGTCCTCGTCGGCGGGCAGGCAGAGGGCCTCGGCCGGCCCGCCGATGCCGAAGCTGGTCCACTTGGCCAGCGGCTCGTCGAAAAGGACCGCCACCCCGGCCGGAGGCTTGAGAGCGGGTCCGCTCACCGGCCCTCCTCCCCGGCCAGAAAGGTCTGGCCGACCTTCCAGACGTCGCCGGCGCCCAGGGTGACCAGCAGGTCGCCCTCCCTGAGGCGAAGCGTCAGCTCGGCCAGGAGGCTCTCCTTGTCGGGCAGATAGGCCGCCGCCTCGTGGCCGTGGCGCCTGATCTCCTCGACCAGGTCCCGGGCCGAGTAGCGGCCGGGCGCCTCGCCGGCCGAGTAGATGGGCAGCAGGAAGAGCAGCTCGACGCCGTAGAAGGCGGTGGCGAACTCCTCCAGCAGGGCGTCGGTCCGGGTGTGGCGGTGGGGCTGGAAGACTACCACCAGCCGCCGCTTGGGCCAGCATTCCTTGAGGGCGCCCAGGGTGGCCAGAATCTCGCGGGGGTGATGAGCGTAGTCGTCCAGGACGACCACCCCGTCCCGCTCGCCCCGGACCTGGAAGCGGCGTTCGATCCGGCCCATCCCGGCCAGGCCGGCGGCGATGGTCTCGAAGGAGAGCTCCAGCTCCAGGCCCACGCCCACCGCGGCCAGGGCGTTGAGGACGTTGTGCCGGCCCGGGACCGGCAGCTCGATCCGGCCCAGGGGGGTGCCCCGGTGGATGACGCTGAAGCTCACGCCCTGGCCCCTGACCTGGACCTCGGCCGCCTGGAGGTGGGCCTGGGCCGAGAAGCCATAGGTCAGGTAGCGCTTCTGCAGGCTGGGGATGAGGCCCTGGAGGTTGGGGTCGTCCAGGCAGATCACATCCAGTCCGTAGAAGGGGACCTTGTTCAGGAAATCCAGGAAGGTCAGGCGGATGTGATCCAGGTCCCGGTAGAAGTCCAGGTGCTCGGCGTCGATGTTGGTCACCACGGCGATGGTCGGGCTGAGCTTGAGGAAGGAGCCGTCCGACTCGTCGGCCTCGGCCACCAGGAACTCGCCCCCGCCCAGGCGGGCGTTGGTCGAGCCCAGGACCTCCAGCCGGCCGCCGATGATCAGGGTCGGGTCCAGGTTGCCGTGGGCCAGGACCGAGCCGATCATGGTGCTGGTGGTGGTCTTGCCGTGGGCCCCGGCCACGGCCACGCCGTACTTGAGCCGGGCCAGCTCGGCCAGCATCTCGGCCCGGCGGATGACCGGCACCCGGGCCGCCTTGGCGGCCAGGACCTCGGGGTTGTCCGGGCCCACGGCCGAGGAGACGACGACCACGTCGGCCCCGGCGATGTTGGCCGCGTCGTGGCCCTGGAAGATGGTCCCGCCCAGGGAGGCCAGCCGGTCGGTGACCGGGCTCAAGCGCAGATCCGAGCCGGAGACGGTGTAGCCCTGGTTGAGGAGGAGCTCGGCGATGCCGCTCATGCCGATGCCGCCGACGCCGACCAGGTGGATGTGCTGGTAGCGCTTATACACCGCTCCTCCTGAGCGTGTCCGAGAGGCGGAGCAGGATGCCCGCCGCGATCAGATTGACCACCAGGGAGGAGCCGCCGTAGGACATGAGGGGCAGGGTCAGGCCGGTGGTCGGCAGCAGCCCCAGGACCACGGCCATGTTGACCATGGCCTGGATGGAGATGAGCAAGGTCAGGCCGGTGGCCAGGTAGCGCTGGTAGTAGTCCGGGGCCTGCCGGGCCCAGTAGAAACCGCGCCAGGCCAGGATCATGAACAGGACGACCACCAGGCCGACGCCGATGAAGCCGGCCTCCTCGGCCAGGACCGAGAAGATGAAGTCAGTGTGGGGCTCGGGCAGATAGCCCAGCTTCTGGTGGCCGGAGCCGATGCCGGCCCCGAAGATGCCGCCGCTGCCGAAGGCCAGGAAGGAGTGGACGATCTGGTAGCCAGCGCCCAGAGGGTCGGCCCAGGGATCGGCGAAGGTGACGAACCGCTTGACCCGGTAGGGGGCGATGAGGACCATGAGCACGCCCAGGGGCACGGCGGCGACGACGAAGCCCAGGAGGTGGCTCAGCCTGGCCCCGCCCAGGTAGAGCATGACCAGGAGGAGGAGGGTCAGGATCACGGCCATGCCCAGGTCCTTCTGGAGAAGGGTCAGGCCGATCATCAGGCCGGCCACCAGGAGGTGGGGCAGCAGGCCGATGGAGAAGCTGCCCATGCTCTCCCTCTTCCTGGCCATGGAGTAGGCCAGGAAGAGGACCAGAGCCAGCTTGGCCGGCTCGGAGGGCTGGAGCGAGCCGCTGCCCAGCCGGAGCCAGCGGGTCGCCCCTCCGGCGGTCAGGCCGACGCCGGGGACGAAGACCAGGATCAGGCCGGCCAGGGACAGGAACAGGATGGGGTAGATCAGCTTGGCGTAGAGCCCGATGGGCAGGAAGCGGCAGAGGATCATCAGGGCCAGGCCCAGGCCGAGGGACAGAACCTGGTGTTTGAACAGGAAGTAGGCGTCGCCGTAGCGGCTCTCGGCCAGGACCGAGGAGGCGGACATGACCATGATCAGGCCCAGGCCGCACAGGAGCAGGACCGGGCCCAGGAGCCAGAGATCGACGCTGGCCGCCTGGCGGGCCATGGCGCGGTAGCGGCTCCGGTTCTCGGTCATGGCCTAGAGCTCCTCCACCGCCCGGGCAAAGACCCGGCCCCGGTGGGCGTAGTTGTCGAACTGGTCGAACGAGGCGCAGGCCGGGGCCAACAGGACCACCTCGCCCGGCCGGGCCAGGCGCCGGGCCAGGCCGACCGCCTCGACCAGGCCGGCCGGCCGGTGGACCGGGCAGACGCCCTCGAGGGTTTGGGCCAGGGCCTCGGCCGTCTGGCCGATCAGGATCGCCTCCCTGACCCGGCCCCGGGCCGCCGCGGCCAGGGGCTCGTAGCTGAGACCCTTGTCCAGTCCCCCGGCGATGAGGATGATCGGCCGGTCAAAGCCGCCCACGGCCAGGCTGGCCGCGGCGGTGTTGGTCGCCTTGGAGTCGTTGAAGTAGTCGACCCCGTCCAGCCGGCGGACCAGCTCCAGGCGGTGGGGCAGGCCCTTGAAGCCGGCCAGGCCCTGGCTCAGCCCGGCCGGGTTGCCCCCGGCCAGTTGGGCGGCCAGGAGGGCGGCCAGCAGATTTTCCAGGTTGTGCCGGCCGGGCAGGGCCCAGGCGGACAGGTCGAAGCTGGTCTCGAAGCCGTCGGCCAGCCTCAGCCTGGCCTCCCGGCCGTCGGAGAAGGCGCCGGGGCCCTCGAAGGGGCTCAGGCCGAAGAGGTAGCGCCGGGCCCTGGCGCCCTGGGCCAGGGAGAGGAGGTAGGCGTCGCCGGCGTTGACGATCAGGGCGTCCTCGGCGTTCATGTCTGCCCAGATGCGGGCCTTGAGGCCGGCGTAGGCGGCGAAGTCGGGGTGACGGTCCAGGTGGTCCGGGGCCAGGTTCAGGACCGCGGCCACCCGGGGGCTGAAGCGGGGCATGGTCTCCAGCTGGAAGCTGGAGACCTCGACCACGGCCGCCTCGGCCGCCTGGCCGCTCAGGAGCAGCTCGGTCAGGGGTCGGCCGATGTTGCCGCCCAGGAAGACGCTCCGGCCGCTCTGTTTGAGCATGGCGGCGATCAAGGCGCAGGTCGTGGACTTGCCGTTGGTCCCGGTGACGGCCACCAGGGGCGTCTGGACGAATTGGGCGGCCAGGCCCATCTCGCCGATTATCTCCACCCCGGCCGCGGCCGCGTCCTGGAGCCAGGCCTGGTCCAGGCGGACGCCGGGCGAGACCACGATCAGCTCCCGGCCGGCCAGGGCCCTGTCCGAGTGGCCGCCCAGGAAGAGCCTGACCCCGAGCTTTTCCAGCTCCTCGACGCCCGGGCCCAGCTCCGCGGCCGGCCGGAGGTCGGTCGCCCAGACCTCGGCCCCCCGGCCGGCCAGGAAGCGGGCCGCGGCCAGGCCGCTCAGACCCAGGCCCACGACCAGAACCGGCCTGCCCTGGAGCTCGATCATCCGGCGCCTCCTTCGCCGGCCAGGGCGGCCACGGCCCGCTCCAGGCGAGCCACCCGCGAGCCCTTTACCAGGACCCAGTCGCCGGCCCCGAGCCGGTCGAGGACGATCTCGACCGCCTCGGCCGGCTCCTGGACGACGTGAGCCTGGCTCAGGCCGGCCCGCCGGGCCTCCTCGGCCACGGCCTCGGCAAAAGGACCCAGGGCGACGAGCAGATCCAGCCCGGCCCCGGCCGCGGCCCGGCCCAGCTCCTGGTGGGCGACCAGGCCCTCGGGGCCCAGCTCGGCCATCTGGCCCAGGATGGCCGCCGCCCTGGCTCGGCCCGGGCAGAGCCGCCTCAGGCTGTCCAGGGCCTCGACCATGGCTACCGGGTTGGCGTTGTAGGCGTCGTCCAGGACATTGATTCCCTTGCGGCCGACCAGGGTTCTGAGGCGGTGCTTGAGCGGCGCGAAGCCGGCCAGACCCGGGGCCACGTCCTCGGGCGGCGCGCCCAGGGCCAGGGCCCCGGCCGCGGCCGCGGCGGCGTTGAGGGCCTGGAAGCGGCCCAGGGCCGGGACCAGGAAGGGGTAGCGGCGGCCGGCCAACTCGAGCGTCCCTTGCAGGCCCTGGCCGTTGGCCGGACCTGATTCTATAAGGCGGACATCGGCCTCGGCGGCCCGGCCGAAGGTCAGGCGGCGGCCCTTGAACTCCCCGGCCGCCCTTCTCAGAAGCTCGTCGTCGAGGTTGACCACGGCCGTGCCCTCCGGGCCGAGCCCCCGCCAGAGGGCGGTCTTGGCCTCGGCGATCCCCTCCAGGCCGCCCAGGCCCTCCACGTGAACCGGGGCCACGTTGGTCAGGAGGCCGACCTGGGGCCGGGCGATGTCGACCAGCTCCTCCATCTCGCCCTTGAGGCTGATGCCCAGCTCGACCACGGCCGCCTGGACGGTCTCCTCCAGGTCGAGCAGGGTCAGGGGCAGGCCGATCAGGTTGTTGAGGTTGCCCTCGTTCTTGAGGACCCGCCGCCTCTGGCCGACGATGGCCGCGATCATCTCCTTGACCGTGGACTTGCCCATGGAGCCGGACACGGCCAGGACCGGGACCTGGTGCCTCAGCCGCCAGTAGCGGGCCAGCCGGCCCAGGGCCTTGAGGGTGTCGGTCGTCTCGATGAGCGGGGCCTCCCGGGGCAGGTCTTGCCCCCGGGCCCAGCCGGCCCTGACCACCGCGGCCAGGGCGCCCCGCTCCAGGGCCTGGCGCACGAAGTCGTGGCCGTCGAAGCGCTCGCCCTGGAGGGCCAGGAAGAGCTGGCCCGGCCTGACCTGGCGGGAGTCGATGGACAGGCCCTCGAAGAGGCGCTCCTTAAACGGCCCGCTCGGGCTGGGCTTGAGATCGGCCAGGGCGGCCAGGACCTGGGAGGCGGTCAGCTTCAAGCCAGCACCTCCCTGAGGGCGGCCACGGCCTCCTCCCGGTCGTCCAGGTGGAGTTGCCGGGAGCCGACGATCTGATAGTCCTCGTGGCCCTTGCCGCAGATCATGACCGTGTCCTCTTCCCCGGCCGCGGCCACGGCCAGGCGGATGGCCGCCCGGCGATCCTCGAGGAGGGTGTAGTGGCCCCGGCCCGAGGGCACGGCCCGGGGATCGGGCGGAAAGGGCCGCCAGCCCGTGCCCTCGAAGCCGGCTTCGATCTGGGCCATGATGGCCAGGGGGTCCTCGGAGCGGGGGTTGTCCGAGGTGACGATCACGATCTCACTGGCCCCGGCCGCGGCCCTGGCCATGAGCGGCCGCTTGCCCCGGTCCCGGTCGCCGCCGCAGCCGAAGACGGTGATGATCCGGCCGGGGGTCAGACCCCGGGCCACGGCCAGGACCCGGCTGAGGGCCTCGACCTTGTGGGAGTAATCCACGATCACCCGCCGGCCAAAGGGCCGGCCCACGTCCTCCATCCGGCCGGGCACGCCCTTGAGCCGGCCCAGGCCCTCGGCCGCGGCCTCGAGGGGCAGGCCCAGCAGCCAGGACAGGGCCGTGGCCGTGAGCAGGTTGAGCAGGTTGATCTCGCCCAGGAACGGCGAGTCTAAGCGGAAGGAGCCGGCCGGGGTGACCATCTCGGCCCGGACGCCCCGGCCGTTGAGCTCGACCCGGCGGGCCGTGATCTCGGCCCCGGGCCCCAGGCCGAAGCCGACGGCCTTGTCGCCCAGCTCCTCCTTGAGCCGCCGGCCGTAGGGGTCGTCCAGGTTGACCGCCATCCGGCCCTGGGGGCCGTGCTCGGTGAAGAGGAGACGCTTGGCCTGGAAGTAGTCCTCCATGTCGGCGTGGTAGTCCAGGTGGTCGCGGCTCAGGTTGGTGAAGGCCACCGCCTCGAAGCGGCAGCCGCTCACCCGTCTCTGGCTCAGGGCGTGGGAGGTGACCTCCATGACCGCGGCCTGGACTCCGGCCCCGGCCATCTCGGCCAGGAGCCGGACCAGGTCCAGGGACTGGGGCGTGGTCACCGGGGCCGGCAGGTTCCGGCCGCGGTAGCGGTAGTTGACCGTGCCGACCACGCCGACCTCCAGGCCGGCCGCCTGGAGGATGGCCTCCAGGGCGTAGACCGTGGTCGTCTTGCCGCTGGTCCCGGTCACGCCGGCCAGCCTGAGCTTCTCGGTGGGCCGGTCGAAGAAATTGTGGCTGGCCAGGGCCAGGGCCAGCCGCGAGTCGGCCACCCGGACCAGGTCGGCCCCGGCCTGGCCGAAAGCGCTCTGGCCGACCACGGCCGCCGCGCCCCGGGCCAGGGCCGCCTCGATGAAGTCGTGGCCGTCCTGGGCCTCGCCCTTGAGGGCGAAGAAGACGTCGCCCGGCTCGACCCGGCGCGAGTCGCAGGCCAGGCCGCAGACCTCGACCTCAAGCCGGCCGCGGCCGGCCAGGATCTCGATCCCCTCCAGGAGCTGGGCCAGCTTCATGACATCTCCGCGGTCAGGCGCAGGCGGCAGCCCTTGACGCCGCTCAGCCCCTGGCCCGGCTTGGGGTCCTGGTCGACGACGTAGCCCTCGCCCTCGACGACGCACTCCAGGCCCAGGCGGCTGAGCACGCCCAGGGCCTGGCGGAGGGAGAGCCCCTCCAGGCGGGGCATGCGCCGCTGCCTCAAGGCCTCGTCGATCTCGTCCCGGCTGGCCGAGACCGGGAGCGCGCCCGGCATGGGGCTGTGCTTGGCCTGGATAAGCTGGCGCTGGCCGCCGGGAATGCCCAGCAGGGGCAAGGCCCCCTCGGCCACGGTCTTGAAGGCCGGGGCGGCCACCTGCCCGCCGTAGATGCTCCCCTGGGGCTCGTCTATGACCACCAGGATGACCAGCTCCGGCCGCTGGGCGGGCAGGAAGCCGACAAAAGAGGCCTGGTAGAGCTTCCGGGAGTAGGTCCCGGTCTTGGGGTCGAGCTTCTGGGCCGTGCCCGTCTTGCCGGCCACCCGGTAGCCCTCGATGGCCGCCTTTGAGCCGGTCCCCTCGGCGGTGACGACCTCCTCCATCATGGCCGTCATCAGGGCGGCCGTCCGGGCGCTCATGACCCGGCCGACCGGCTGGGGCTGGCGCCGCCTGATGGTCCGGCCCTGGGGGTCGCGGATCTCGCTGACCACGTAGGGCCGCATGTAGACCCCGCCGTTGGCCACCGCGGCCACGGCGGCGGCGAACTGGAGCGCGGTCACGCTCAGGCCCTGGCCGAAGGAGGCCGTGGCCGTGTCGATGGTCTGCCAGCGCTTGGCCGGGTTGATCAGGCCGGCCGACTCGCCGGGCAGGTCAATCTCGGTGGGGTGGTCGAAGCCGAAGCGGGTCAGGAGGCGGTGGAGCCGGCGCGGCCCCAGGCTGAGGCCGATCTTGGCCGCGCCGATGTTGGAAGAGCGGCTCAGGACCTCGCTGAGCTTGAGCTGGTCAAAGGGGTGGACATCGTGGATGACCCGGCCGCCGACTCGCCAGGCCCCGCTCTCGCACTTGATGACCGTGTTGGGCGAGACCAGGCCCTCCTCCAGGGCCGCGGCCAGGGTGAAGATCTTCATCATCGAGCCAGGCTCGAAGGCGTCGGTGATGACCCGGTTGCGCCAGGTCTCGGCCGGGTAGGAGGCGTAGACGTTGGGGTTGAAGGTCGGGGCCGCGGCCGAGGCCAGGAGCTCCCCGGTCCGGGGGGCCAGGACCACCACCAGGCCGCCCTTGGCCTGGTGCTCGGCCACGGCCTGGCCCAGGGCCTTCTCGGCCAGGTACTGGATGCCCTTGTCCAGGGTCAGGATCAGATCGTTGCCGTCGCCCACCGGGGGCCGGCCCTGGCGTCGGTCGTAGATGGGCCGGCCGCTGGCGTCGCGGCTGCGCCAGACGCGGGTGAGCCGGCCCTTGAGGGCCCGGTCGTAGGCCTTCTCCAGGCCCTCCAGGCCCTGGGCGTCCAGGCCGGCGAAGCCGAGGAGGTGGGCGGCCAGCTCCCGCTGGGGGTAGTAGCGCCGGTTCTCCGGGACCACGTCCACGCCGGCCAGGTTGAGCGCCCTGACCCGGCCGGCCACCTCGGGCTCGACCTGCCGCCTGAGCCAGACAAAGGGCTGGTCGCGGTTGAGCGCCTCCAGGACCGCCCGGCGGCTCAGGCCCAGGGCCTTGGCCAGGCCTGAGCTGGCCGCCCGCTTGTCCTTGAGCCGCTCCGGCCGGGCGTAGACCGAGTCGACCTGGACGCTGGCCGCCAGGACCACGCCCTGGCGGTCGCGGATGATCCCCCGGCTGGGGGTCAGGGTGATGGTCTGGCGGTACTCCTGCCGGGCCAGTTCGGCCAGCCGCTCGGACTCGACCACCTGGAAGACGAAGGCCCGGCCCAGGATGGCCCCGGCCAGGACCATCAGGCCGCCCGCCACCAGGGCCAGCCGCCAGCGGAAGGGGTCCTTGCTCTTGGCCTGGGTCTTCATCTGAGGACCACCACCCTCTCCGGGTCGGGCCTGACCAGGCCCAGCCTGGACCGGGCCTCGGCCTCGATCCGCTCCGGCCGGCGCAGGTGGGTCAACTCGACCCTGAGCTTAGCGTTCAGGTCTGAGGCCCGCTTCTGCTCGGTCTGGAGCGCGGAGATCTCGTAGCCGAGCTGGAGGACCCGATTGGCCGAGCCGACGTAGGCCAGGCCGGCCAGGACCAGGAGGGCGACCGCGCCGATGATGGAGACCAGTCCCGGCCTGCTCCCGAGCGCGGCCATCTAGAGCCTCTCCGCCGCCCTGAGCCTGGCGCTCCGGGATCTGGGGTTGGCCGCCACCTCGGCCGGCGAGGGCCGGACCGGCTTGGGCGTGAGGACCCTGAGGACCGGGCTGAGGCCGCAGACGCAGGGCCGCCCGGGCGGGCAGAGGCAGCCCTTGGCCTTCTGGCGGAAGAAGTCCTTGACCAGGCGGTCTTCCAGGGAGTGGTAGGCCACGATGACCGCCCGGCCGCCGGCCTTGAGGGCGCCGGGAAGCTGCTCCAACAGGGCGGCCAGGTTATCCAGCTCCCGGTTGACGGCCAGCCTGAGGGCCAGGAAGGTCTTGGTCGCCGGGTGGAGGCGCCGGCGGGGCCGGTTCTTGGCCCTGGCCACCACCTCGGCCAGGTGGGCCGTGGTCTCGATGGGCCGCCTGGCCCTCTCGGCGGCGATGGCCCGGGCGACCCGGCCGGCCTGGCTCTCCTCGCCCAGCCGGCCGAGGATGTCCCTGAGGCCGGCCTCGGAGGTGCGGGCCACAAGCTGGGCCGCGGTCAAGGGCTGGCGCCGGTCCAGGCGCATGTCCAGGGGGCCGTTGGCCTGAAAGCTGAAGCCCCGGCCGGCCGAGGCCAATTGGTCCGAGGACAGGCCCAGGTCGGCCACCAAGCCATCCAGGCCATCGAGGCCCTGGTCCTCAAGCACGCCGCTCAGATTTTGAAACCCGTCTCTCACCAAGCTGACCCGATCCCCGAACTGGGCCAGGCGGGAAGCCGTCCGCTCCAGGGCCTCCTCGTCCAGATCCAGCCCGATCAACCTCCCCGCTCCGGCTTCCAGGATGGCCGCCGCGTACCCGCCGCCGCCCAGGGTGGCGTCGAGGTAGACGCCCGCCCGCCTGACCTGGAGCAGTCCCAGAGCCGGCTCGAGCAGCGCCGGCTGGTGGCTGGTTCCGGTCATGGCTCAGATCTTCAGGTCCAGTTCAGCCAGCACCCGGGCCGCCTCGTTCAGGGAGCCTTCGTCGAAGCTCAGCTCCTCTTCCCAGCGCGCCCGAGACCAGATCTCAAACTTGTTGACCAGGCCCAGGAGGACGATGTCGTGCTCCAGGGAGGCGTAGCCGCGCAGGGCCGGCGGCACCAGGATGCGGCCCTGCTTGTCCAGGCTCAGCTCCACCGCGCTGGCGATGAAGAAGCGCTGGAAGGTCCTGACCTCGCGCCGGAACATGCTCAGGCGGCCCAGCTCGTCCTCGATGATCCGCCAGACGTCCAGAGGGTAGGCGGCCAGACAACTCTCGAAGTAGTTGGTCACCATGACCCGCTCGTCGCCCCTGGCCCTCAAGGCCTCGCGGAAGCGGGCCGGGATGCTCAGCCGTCCCTTGGCGTCAATGGTGTATTCGAAGCGGCCCCTGAACATGTCCTGCTCCGGCCCCGTCGGCCCGGTCTAGCTCCTCCACAATTCCCCACTTTTTCCCACTTGCCCCTACTTTAAGTTTGGAACAAGAGATTTGTCAAGCATAAAAGCAAATTAAAGCCTCTCCCTTCCCACCAGGGGCGTCAGTCCATCCCACCACAAGATGTTGTGCTTTTTAATATCTAAGACACATTAATTTGGGGTGTTGGGGTCGATGATGTCCCAGAGGGATTGAGACGGGCCTTGGAACGGAATTGCCTGGAGTGGGAGATGGTGGCAGGTCGGCCCGGGCCGGTCCGGGGGGCGGCCGCGGCCGGACCCGGGCAACCAAGAGTTGTTTGAGAGCGGCTCTCCGGCCTAGCCGACCACCCAGACGGCCAGGTCGTTGGCCCCCTGGAGCACCCGGGCCGAGACCGAGCCCAGGAAGAGCTCCTTGACCTTGGAGACGCCCCGGCGGCCCACGACCACGGTGCCGCAGCCGGTCTCCCTGGCCTCCTGGAGGATGGCCCGGGCCACCTCGAGGCCCTTGCGCTTGAAGCGGACGCTGATCCGCTCCTTGGGCACCCCGGCCTCGACGAGCATCTTCATGGCCTTGGCGAAGAAGGTCCTGAGGCAGTGGTCCTCCTCCTCGCTCTCCAGCTCGTCCTGGAGCTCCCTCAGCTCCTCGTCCAGACCCAGGGGGCAGTAGTCGGCCAATTGGGTCGAGACGTGGCTCAGGAAGACCTCGACCTGGGGCTGGCGGGCCAGGATGAAACCGACGTGGTCCACGGCCCGGAAGCTGTCCTCCGAGCCGTCCAGGGCCAGGAGGACCTTGGAGCCGACCGGCTCGCCGTCGACCACCCAGACCGGCACGGTCTTGGCCTCGGAGACGACCTGCTGGGAGACCGAGCCCAGGAACATCTCCTGGAGCCGGCCCAGGCCCCGCCGCCCTAAGGCCACGGCGTCGTAGAGGCCGTTCTGGGCCTCGAAGACGATGTCCTTGGCCGCTCCCGAGGCGGCGTTGAGGAGCTTGGTCTCGATCCGCCGTCCCTCCCAGCCCAGCCGGCCCAGCTCCTCCTGGGCCCGGTTGAGCACGCTCTCGGCCTGTTTCTTGGTCTTGGACTTGAACAGGCTCAGCCGGGCCAGGCTCTGGCCGTCGGTCTTGGACTCCTGGAGGATGGGCGGCGGCGCGGGCAGGATGTAAAGCAGGACGGCGATGAACTCGGCCACCGGGGCGAAGGTGCGGCCGACGTAATCGACCGCCTTGAGGGCCCCCACCGAGCCGTCGATGGCGATCAGGACTCTGCGCTCCATGTGACCTCCCAATCATTGGCTGGCCCCGGCCCGGCCGGCCGGGGCAGGGCGTCCGGGTCGAGGCGGGTCAGGCCCCGCCAGATGTTCTCTCTGGCCCGGCGATGCTGGCCGTAGATGGGCTTGAGCAGCTCCCTCAGCCTGGCCCGGGCCGAGACCTGGCCCACCGGGCAGGAGCTGGTCTGGGCCGGCAGGCCCCGCTTCCTGGCGAAGCGGCCGAGCATGTCCGCCGGGACGAGCAGGAGCGGCCGGACGACCTGGAAGCGCCCGTTGAAGAAGTCCTCCCGGGGGAGCATGGTCGAGGCCTGGCCGTTGAAGACCAGATTCAGGAAGAAGGTCTCCAACAGGTCGTCCAGATTGTGGCCCAAGGCCAGGCGGTTGCAGCCGCGCTCGGCCGCGGCCTCGAAGAGGCGGCGGCGGCGAAGGCGGGCGCAGGCGTAGCAGGAGCCCACCTCCTCCGGCCGCCACTCGGCGGCCACCCGGTGCAGCTCGACGCCCAACTCCCGGCAGAAGGCGGCCAGGGCCTGGCCGTCGACGCCGGGCCGGCCCAGGTCGACCCAGACGGCCGACAGCTCGAAGCGGCTGGGCACCCGCCGGCGCCGCTCCGCCAGGAGGGTCAGGAGCGAAAGCGAGTCCTTGCCGCCGGACAGTCCGACCGCCACCCTGTCCCCGGCCCGGATGAGTCCGTAGTGGTGGACCGCCCGGCCGAACAGGGAGCGGGTCCGCTCCTCCAGGTAAGACATCCGCTCCAGTCTATATCCTGACCGGGAGCCTGGCAAGCCAGGCCGGGCCGGGCCAGGTGGACACTCAAATCCGGTTGTGTTATAGTAACTAGGTATGGAAGCCCCACTGGTCGAAGCTCCCGAAGCCCGGGTCGTCGACCCTCTCCACCAGCGGGCCTGGTACGCCGTCTACACCCGCTCCCGCCACGAGCAGGTGGTCTACTCCCAGCTGGCGGCCAAGGGCCAGCACGTCTTTCTGCCCAAGATGCAGACCTGGAGCCGCCGCACCGACCGGCGGCTCAGGATCGAGGTGCCCATGTTCCCGGGCTACCTCTTTGTCCAGACCACGCTCCATCCGGCCCTCCACCTCTCCATCCTGCGGACGGTCGGGGTGGTCAGTCTGGTCCACTTCCAGGGCCGGCCGGCCCAGGTCAGCCCGGAGGAGATCATCTCCCTCCAGATCCTGATGGATTCTGGCGCGACCATCCATCCGGCCGAGAACTTCGGCGTGGGCGACCTGGTCCACATCGTCGAGGGCCCGTTCAAGGGGGTGGTCGGGCGGCTGGTCGAGCGGCGCTCCGCCAAAAGGCTGGTCGTGGCCGTGGAGACCATCAACCGGGCCGTCTACGTCGAAATCGACGACCATCTGGTGCGCAAGGCCGAGATCCTCTAGAGGGCCGTGATGACGCCCTGGAAGTCTGGCCCCGACCGGTTTCGGTTCCTAGACCAGATCGTTTACTGGGGCCTGATGGTCCAGGTGGTCATCCTGCCCCTCAAGCACAACGACACCCTCCTCTCCCTGGCCTTCCTGGCCGCCCTCCTGGCCCTGGTCCTGAACCGCCTCCTGGGCCGGATCCGCCTGGCCCCCACCGGCCTGGATCTGGCCTTCCTGGTCTTCGGTATCGCCGCCGCGGCCTCGGTCCTCTTCTCGGTCGACCCGGCCGAGACCATGGACGAGATCAGGGCCGACATCGTCATCCCGGCCGCGACCTTCTATTTAGCCGCCTGGGGCCTGCGCACCGGCCGGCAGCTCCGGGGGCTGAGCCGGGCGGCCGTGGTCGCCCTGGCCGTGCTCAACCTTTACGGCATCGGCCACTTCTTCCTGGCCGGCGGCGATCTGGCCAGCTACTTCTACCGCGAGGCCTCCCTGGCCCAGGACTACCACTACCTGGGCACCTACCTGGTGGTCGCCTTTCCCCTGGCCCTGGTCCTGGCCCTGACCGAGACCAGCGAGCGCTGGCGGACGGCGGCCAAGGGCGTGGCCCTGCTGACGCCGCTGGGGGTCTACATCACCTACGACCGGGGCTGCTGGCTGGCCCTGGCCCTGATGGGCCTGGGCCTCTACCCCCTCTTCATCCAGCGCCTCAAGACCTACTTCAGCGGCCTGGTCGCGGCCGTAGTCCTGGTCTGGCTGCTCATCCCGCCCAGCGTCCTGGTCCACGGCGACAGGACCACGGCCCAGGCCAGCCAGGGGATCGAGGCCAGCACGATCACCCAGCGGCTGGTGGTCTGGTCCTACTGCCTGCGCTGCATCGAGGAGAGCCCCCTGATCGGGATCGGCTACGGCCGCCACAATTTCACCGTGGCCTTCCCCGAGTTCTACCAGTACTACAAGCGCTTTCAGCTCTGGCACTGCCACAACACCTACCTGGACCTGGCCCTGCAACTGGGCCTCCTCGGCCTGGCCGCCTTCCTCTTCCTGGCCGCGGCCGGCTTGAGAATGACCTTCCTGATCTGGTCCCGGGCCGGGCCGGCCAGGCTCTGGGGCGCGGCCGGCCTGCTCTGCCTGGCCGGCTTCCTGGTCCGCGTTACCGGGGACAGCTTCTACGTCGACGAGCACATCCGGCTCCTCTGGCTGATCCTGGGCGCCACGGCCGCGGCCGGGAGAATGGAGGCCGAGGGGTGGAGCACCTCCTGATCTGGCTGGCCACGGGCCTGCTGCTGGCCCTGGGGCTGGCCGGCTCCCTGGTGCCCAGCATGCCCGGCCCGCCGCTGATTCTGGCCGGGGTCGTGGTCTACGCCCTCTTCAACGGCCTTCAGAGCGTGGGCTGGCCCATCCTGGCCGTCCTGGCCGTACTGGCCGTGGTCATGCAGGTTTTGGACTATCTGGCAGGAGTCTACGGGGCCAAGAGGATGGGCGGCACCAGGGCCGGGGTCATCGGCTGCCTGATCGGCTCGCTGGTCGGTCTCTTCACCCTGGGCCTGCCCGGGCTGCTGCTGGGGACCTTTATCGGCAGCGCGGCCGGGGAGCTGATCTGGGCCGGCCAGAACCTGGCCGGCTCGCTCAAGGTCGGCCTGGGCAGCCTGCTCGGCCTGCTGGCCTCCTCCCTGATCAGGATCCTGGTCTCCCTGGCCATGGTGGTCGTCTTTCTGATCAGGGTTCTCTAGCCCGCTCCCGGGCCAGGCTGAGCGCCTCGGCCAACTCTTCCAGGGAGTCGAAGACCAGGTCGGCCTCGGCCAGTCCGACGGCGTCGATGCGGCCGGTGGTCAGGCCGCAGGCCCAGGCCCCCACGGCCCGGGCCGTGGCCACGTCGATGGGGTGATCGCCGACCATCAGACACCTCTCCGCCGGCAGGCCCAGGCCGTGGAGCACGGTCAGCAGGTGCTCCGGGGACGGCTTGGGCTTGGTCGTCTCCTCCCGGGGAACGAAGAGGTGGCACCACTCCTCCACGTCCGGGAAGACGATCTCCACGGCCTGGCGGCAGTTGCGGGTGATGACGGCCAGCTTGAGCCCCAGGCCGCCCAGCCGGGCCAGGACCGGCCGCACCCCGGCGAAGAGCCGCCCCGCCCGGGCCGCCTCCAGCTCGATCTCCAGGATGAGGGCCTCGGCCCGGCGGACGAACTCGGGGCCGGCCTGGGGGTCGGCCCGGCCCAACTCGGCGATGATCTCCAGGGCGTAAGAGCCTTTGGCCGCATACCAGTCCAGGCCCATCTGTTGGGCCAGGCCGGCCAGCCGGCGGCGCATCAGGTCGAAGTCGATGGTCAGCTCGGCCAGGGTGCCGTCGAAGTCGAAGGTGACCAGCTCCAGGCGGGAGAGGTCAAGTCCGGTTCCCCCGGCCGGTGAGCCGGTTGCGGTTGGGTTGGCGGCGGACAGGGGCTAATCCAGGATGTAGCGGCTGGGGTTGACGGCCCGGCCGTTGTGCCAGACCTCGTAGTGGAGGTGCGATCCGGTCACCCGGCCGCTGTTGCCCAGGAGGGCGATGGTCTGGCCCCGCTTGACCAGCTGGCCCGTCTTGACCGTGACTTTCTGAAGGTGGGCGTAACGGGTGGCCAGGCCGTAGCCGTGGTGGATGACCAGGGTCCGGCCGTAGCCGCCCTCGCGGCTGACCGAGGCGACGACGCCGTTGGCCGGGGCGACTATGGGCGTGCCCTTGCGGTTGGCGATGTCCAGGCCGCGGTGAAACTCGCGCTGACCGTCAAAGGGCGAGCGGCGGTAACCGTAGGTCGAGGTCACCCAGCCCTTGCAGGGCCAGATCGAGGGCGTGGCCGCCAGGACGGACTTGCGCGACTCCAGGTAGGACTGGAGCTCGTGCTGGGTCTTCTCGGTCAGGCTGGCCTCGTCGCCCAGGCGGCGCAGCCCCTCGTGCATCTGCTGGATCAGGCCCTGGCGCTGCATCTTGAGGCTCAAGGTCGGATCAGAGCCCTCGCTCTCCGAACCGCCCTGGCCGACGAAGCCTTCGCCCTGGGAGCCGCCCTGGACGCCGAGGACGACCTTGAGCTTCTTGTTGAACTGCGACAGCCTTTCGATCTCGGCCTGAAAGCGGCTGATCTTCTCGGCAAAGCTAGCCAGTTGGGCCTGCTGGACCGTGGTCTGCTTCTGGAGGCGCTCGACCTCGGGCAGGCTCTTCTTGAGTTTCAGGTAGTCGTGGCCGAAGTAGGCGCCGGCCGCGCCCAGGCCAAGGATCAGGACGGCCAGGGAGCAGACCAGCCAGGAGCGGAGATGGAGTTTTTTTATGCTGTGACGGCCTTCGCGAGGCAGGAGGATGAGTGTGTATCCGCGTCTGAGCAATGAAGCCTCTCAGGCGTCGGTGGGTTTCTTCCTACCTAACCCAGGCGCCGGGTCAATGTCAACTACTTGTGTCGGGCCGATTGATTTTGTTAGACTGGCCCGGCCGCCGGCTTCCGGACGGCCGCGGAGCGGCCGTCCGGGACGGGGGTGAAGGCAGGCTTTTGATGTTATGTTCCAGTCAGACACGCCGACTAATCTCCGGGCCGTCCCGGCGGCGGGCCGTCCCATGAGCTCCGGGCCCGGGTTCAGCTTTCCGGACCACTACCGGCTGGTCCCGGCCGAGGAGATCCGCTCCCGCCTGGCCAGATTAGCCGCCCGCCTGGAGGGCCTGGTCGAGGCGGCCCTGTTCCAGTGGCCGGCCGACCTCTTCTATCTGACCGGCTCCAACCAGAACGGCTACCTCTGCCTGGCCCCGGACCGGGAGCCGCTCTTCCTGGTCCGCCGCTCGCCCGAGCGGGCCGAGGCCGAGAGCCCGGTCAGAGTCGCGCCCCTGGACGGCTTCCCCTCCCTGGGCCCGGCCCTGGGCGGCCTGCTGGGCCGGCGGCCCCGGCGGCTGGGCCTCTGCCTGGACGTGACCCCCTATCGCGAGGCCGTCGGCCTGGCCGAGCAGTTCGGCCGGCCCGAGCTGATCAACGTGGCCGACGAACTCCTGGACCTGCGCTCGGTCAAGTCGGACTGGGAGCTGGAGCGGATGGCCGAAGCCGGCCGGATCAACGGGGAGGTTCTGGCCCAGGTGCCCCGGCTCTTCCAGCCGGGCCAGAGCGAGCTGGCCCTGGCCGGGCTGATCCTCCAGGAGTCCATGGCCCGGGGCAGCCAGGCCTTTGCCCGGGCCAGGGGGGTGGGGGCCGAGCACTACTCCTGGCACCTGGTCGGCGGCCGGAACAGCCTCCTGACCAGTCGGATCGAGGCGCCCTTCGGCGGCCTGGGCACCTCGCCGGCCTTTCCCCAGGGACCCTCCCTGGAGCCCCTCGAGCCGGGCCGGCCCTTTCTGGTGGACTTCGCTTGCAGCGTCCAGGGCTACCAGATCGACGTCACCCGGATGTTCTGCTGGGGCCGGTCCGACCCGAGATTCCGGGAGGCCTATCAGGCCCTGGTGGAGATCGAGGTCGAGCTGGTCCGCCGCCTGGTGCCGGGCGCCGACGGGGCCGAGCTCTACCGCCTGGCCGTCGATCGGGCCGAGGAGCTGGGCTTCGGCCGGGAGTTCCTGGGCCAGGGCCGGGCCCGGATCAGGTTCGTCGGCCACGGCGTCGGCCTGGAGATCAGCGAGCCGCCCTTCCTGGCCCAGGACCGGGCCGAGACGCTCCGGGCCGGCCAGACCCTGGCCCTGGAGCTGAAGATGGTCCTGCCCGGCCTGGGCGCGGTCGGGCTGGAGAACACGGTCGCTATTGGCCGGTCCGGGGCCCGAAAGCTGAGCCCGGCCGACGAGGCCTTCATCGAGCTCGAGGCGGCCCCTTGAGCGGGGCCGGGCCTTGAAGATCCGGCCCGTCCACGCCTTCGACCTCTCGCCGGCCGAGGCCCTTGAGCTGCAGCGGGAGCTGGCCGGGCGGCTCCGGAGCGGCCCCCGGCCCGAACCGCTCAGGCTGGTGGCCGGGGCCGACGCGGCCTACCCGGGCCCCGGCCGGGCCGTGGCCGCGGCCGTGGTCTTTGACCTGACTTCAGGCCGGATCGTTGACCAGGCCGTGGCCGAGGTCGAGACCAGCTTCCCCTACCGCAGCGGGCTGCTCACCTTCAGGGAGGCCCCGGCCCTCCTGGCCGCCCTGGCCCGGCTCGAGGTCGAGCCCGACGCGGTCGTCTTCGACGGCCAGGGCCAGGCCCACCCGCGCCGCTTAGGCCTGGCCGCCCACCTGGGCCTCTTTCTGGAGCGGCCGACCATCGGCTGCGCCAAGAGCCGCCTCTTCGGCCGGGCCGGCCAGCCCGGCCCGGAGAGGGGCGGCCAGGCCGACCTGATCCACCCGGTCCTGGGTCAAGCCATCGGCCGGGTGGTCAGGACCAGGAGCGGGGTCAAGCCGGTCTTCGTCTCGCCGGGCCACCTGGCCGAAATCGACTGGGCCTGCCGGCTGGTCCTGGATTTGGCCGTCAGGTACAGCCTGCCCGAGCCCCTCCGGGCGGCCCACCACCTGGCCGGCCGGGCCAGGGAGGCGGGACCGGGCCGGAGCTAGCCTGGCCAAGGCCCGACCCGCCAGCCCCTCAGCACCGGCCTACTTGTTCTTGTCCCACCACTCCTGCCAGGCGGCCGGGTCCTCGCCCAGGTCCTGGCCGGTTATCTTCTTAAGGGCCAGGAGGGAGTTCTTGCGGACGCCGTGACTCTCTTCGCCCAGGGCGGCGATGAGCGCGTCCATGGCCCGGCGGTCCTTGATCTCGCCCAGGGCCCAGGCCGAAGTCGCCCGGACGTAGGAGTTCTCATCCTTGAGGTTGCCGATGAGCGCCTCCACGGCCCGGGGGTCCTTGGCCTCGCCCAGGGCCGTGACCGCGTACCAGCGGATCTGCCAGGAGTCGTTCTTGAGGTCCTTGATCTGGCGCTCGAGCTCGGCCGCGTCCATGGCCTGGGCCAGGGCCCCGGGCGCCAGCGGCGGGGCCAGGACCATCAGCGCGGCCAGAAGCAGGAAATACGCGGACAATAGCCTCATGACCTGTCCTCCTTGCTCGATCTTGAAAAATGGCCGGTGTAAATAAACGATTCGCTCCCCAGACGGCTTGGGCCCGGGGAGATGACCCTTTATTAAGTATGGCCACTAAGCGAGGGAAAGGCAAGATTGTTAACAATAGGGTCGAACTCTGCCGGATGGCGGGCCGGGGGGAAAAAGGGCCGGGCCCGTGGGCCCGGCCTGCTGAGGTTCTCTGGGCTCGGCCTTACTTGGCCGAGATCTCGATCTTGCGCGCCTTGGCCTGCTCGCTCTTGGGCAGGTCCAGGCTCAGGATCCCGTCCTTGTAGACCGCGGCCACCTTGTCCGGTTTGACCTCGGCCGGCAGCCGGAATGTCCTGACGAACGAGCCGTAGCTGCGCTCGACCCGGTGGAAGCTCCTCTTCTCGTCCTTCTCCTCGCTCTCGTGCTTCTTGTGGCCCTTGATGGTCAGGGTGTCGCCGACCAGCGAGACGTCCAGATCCTTGGGCTCGACTCCCGGGATCTCGGCCTTGACCGTGACCTTGTCCTCGGTCTCGGCCACGTCCACCGACGGCCACCACTGGCCCTCGCGCTCGGCCAGGGGCCAGTCCTCCAGAAAACGATCGAAGAAGCCATCCAGGTCCCGGCGAAGCCGGCCAACTTCCCTGCGGCCCCTAGGAATCAACTCCCACATGGCGCCCTCCTTCGTGTCTATCGAATTGCGGTTTGTACCGCTTTCTTTTAAGCAAAAGGTAATCACTCCCGGCCCGCTGTCAAGATCGGCTTGCCCCGGCGGCCGACATGGTTTAGCCTGAACTGAACGCCCATGACCCCGGCTTTTTTGAGAGTGGTCGTTGCCCCGGATGGCCTGTCGGCCTGGCTGGAGGGAGGCCTGGGCCGGCCGGCGGAGCCGGCCGAGCTGAAGGACCTCCTGGCCAAGCTGATCCGCCAGGCCGGAGTGGTCTCGGGTCTGAGGGCCGAGGCCATCAAGGAGGCCTTTCGCCGCCTGGCCCAGGGCGAGGCCCTGGCCAGGCACGTCATCGCCCTGGGCCGGCCGCCCCAGCCGGGGCAAGACGGCCGGGTCCAGTACCACGTCACCTTGGGCCAGCGCCTGGTCGGCCGGGTTTTCGAGAGCGGTCACATGGACTTCAGGGACCGGGGCGAGCTGCCCGTGGCCAAGGAAGGCCAGAAGCTGGCCACCCTGATCGAGCCCCGGCCCGGCCAGCCCGGTCTGAGCGTCAGGGGCAAGGCCATCGAGCCGGCCAAGCCGGCCAGGGTGACCCTCAAGGCCGGCAAGAACACCAGTCGCGAGGGTCAGGACGTGGTCGCCCGGAAGGAAGGTCTCATCGTCGAGGTCCAGCCGGGCCGGCTGGCCGTCCTGGACCTGCTGAAGCTGCCGGAGGTCGGCTTCGAATCGGGCAACGTCAGCTTCCCCGGCCTGGTCAGCGCCGACGGCGGCGTCCGGGAGGGCTTCAAGGTCAAGGCCGAGGCCCTGGTGGCCGGGACCCTGGAGAACAACGCCGAGGTGGAGGTCGAGGAGTCGGTGCGCGTCAAGACCGGCATCATGGGCGCCCGGGTCCAGGCCGGGGCCAGCGTCAGCGCCCAATTAGTCCGCAAGAGCCAGATCTCGGCCCAAGGCGACGTCATCATCGGCTCGGAGGTCGTGGACTCGACCATCGTCGCCGGCGGGCGGGTCCGCCTGACTTCGCCCGGCGGCCGGATCGTCGGCTCGCGGATCGAGGCCCTGCTGGGCGTAGAGACGACCAACCTCCTCTCCTCGCCGCGGAGCCCGACTCACATCGTCCTGGGCAAGGCCAAGCCGGTCGGGGAGGAGGCGCTCAAGATCGAGCCGGGCCGGGCCGGGTTGACGGTCAGGGGCGAGGCCCAGGCCGGCCTGACCATCGAGGGCCTCAAGAGCCGACTCATCCTGGAGAGGCCTGAGTCCTCCTTCACCGCCCGGGAGATGAAGCGCGTCGACCCCAAGACCGGCCTGGAGAGGTGGGTGATGGCTATTCTCGACGTGAGCGGAAGCCGGCCCAAAGACAGCCCAGGCCGAGGGGCAGCAGGAGCAGGTCCCGCTTGAGGGCCTCGGCCGGGGGGTGGTTGCCGCCGACCCCGAAGCAGCCGCAGTCAGCCTCGGAGCCGGCCAGGATGTTGGCGCTCAGCCCGGCGATGAAGGCCAGAAGCATCAGGTTGGCCCAGAGAGCCGAGCCCTTGAGGGCCAGGCCGGTGATCAGGCCCAGCCCGGCGAGCAGCTCCAGCCAGGGCAGGAAATAGGCCAGCGGCCAGACCAGGCCCTGAGGCACGACGACGTAGGCGGCCACGCTCCTGGCGAAGCCGGCCGGGTCCACGATCTTGGTCGCCGCCGAGTAGAGGAAGACCCCGCCCAGGGCCAGGCGGCAGAGCAGGCCCAACCAGCGCCAGATCATCCGCCGCTCTCCAGGGGCAGCCCGGCGGCCTGCCAGCCCTCCAGCCCCTCCAGGAAAATCATGAGCTGGCCCCTGACCCGGGACTTGATCTTCTCGCCCGCGGCCACGGCCTTGTCCAGGTCCGGACCTTGGTCGTAGACGACGATGATGTCGGCGCCGAAGGCCTCTTCGGGCGGCGGGTCGCTGGAGTCGGCCGGCCAGCTCAGGGCGCCGGGGATGTGCCCCCGGGCGTAGTCGGCCGCCGGCCGGACGTCGATGAACTTGGCCCCGAACTGGTGCACGTCCCTGATGGCCTCAATACCGGCCGGCTCCAGGAACGCCTCGGGCAGCTGCTCCTCCTGGGGCGGCGGGTTAAGCTCCCGGGAGACTCCGGCCAGGACCAGGGCCAGGAGCAGCAGGCCGAGCATCTCCAGCCACCAGACGCCTTTTCCGATTCTCATGAAACCAACATCTCCTCCACGAGCCTGGAGCCGTCAATCAGGCTGGCCACGTCGTGGGCCGGCAGCAGCCGGTCCAGGTGAGGCAGGGCGGACCGCATCCCGGCGCAGAGCGGCTGGTAATCGGGGCAGCCGGCCAGGGGATTGAGCCAGACCACCGCCCGGACGGCCCGGGCCAGCCGGGCCATCTGGCGGCCGAGCAGGGGGATGTCGCCCCGGTCCCAGCCGTCGGAATAGATGACCGCCACGGTCGAAGAGCCGAGCAGGCCCCGCCAGGGGCCGAGGTTGAGCTGGGCCAGGGAGGCCCCGATCCGGGTGCCGCCTGACCATTCGGGCATCAGCCGGCTGATCTCGTCCAGGGCCGCCTCCAGGGACGGCCGGGCCAGGAGCGGGGTCAGCCTCTTCAGGCCGGTGGAGAAGGCAAAGACCTCGACCCGGCCGGGCATGGCCCTGAGCCAGCTCCGGGCGAAGAGGAGCAGGAAGCGGGCGTGGGCGTCCATGGAGCCGGAGACGTCCAGGAGCAGGACCAGCCGCCGGCGCCTGGTCCGGGGCCGGCTGTGGGCCAGCCGGACGATCTCGCCGCCGGCCGAGAGGCTCCGCCGCCAGGTCCGCCGGAAATCGAGGCGGCCCCGCCGGCCGCCCGGCCGCCTCCGGCGCGAGGGCCGGCTGAGCAATTCGGCCAGCCGCTCCTCCAGCAGGGCCAGGGCCCGGTCGGCCTCCCGGCCCACCAGCCGGCGCAGGTCCCGCCGGCCCAGAACCTCCTCGGGGCTGTAAGGCGCGGCCCGGTCCCGGGGGGTCTCGGCCGTCTCGACCAGGCCGAGGCTCCAGCCGAGCGAGGCCGTCCGGGGCCGGGCCTGGTCTGGCCCGGACCACTCGGCCTCCCGGCCCAGGAAGAGACGGTCGAAGAGCCGGTCAAAGAGGGCCTCTTCCTCGGGGCTGGCCACCAGGTTGCAGGCCAGGGCCCGGCGCAGGTCGGCCGAAGAGTTGGGGCCGACCAGGGCCATCGAGCGCAGCCCGTCCAGGACCCTGTCCAGGCCCACGGCCACCCCGTCCCGCCGGAGCCCCTCGGCCAGGGCCAGGCTGGCCCGGACCAGACCCCGGCCGGCCGCCGGCCGGCCGCCCAGGAGGGCCTCGATCTCCTCGGCCGGGGGCAGGGGCTCTAATCTCAACCGACGGCCCCGCCCAGGATGAGGCGCCGCCGCTCGGCGTCGGCCAGGACCTCCTCCCGGAACCTGATCTCGTCCTCGTGGTGCTTGAGCAGGCAGCCCAGGGTGTCCTCGATCAGCTCGGGCGAGAGAACCTCGGCGTTCATGGCCAGGAGGGCTTGGGCCCAGTCCAGGGTCTCGCTCAGGCCCGGCCGCCGGTAGAAATCCAGCCGCCTCAGCTCCTGGAGGAAGCCGACCACCTGGCCGGCCAGGCCGTCCTCGACCTGGGGCAGGCGGGCCCTGAGCACGGCCAGTTCCTTGTCGTAGTCGGGGTAGTCGATCCAGTGGTAGAGGCAGCGGCGCTTGAGGGCGTCGTGGATCTCGCGTGTCCGGTTGGAGGTGATGACCACCAGGGGCCGGCGGCGCGCCTTGAGGACGCCCAGCTCGGGGATGGTGATCTGGAACTCGGACAGGATCTCCAGGAGGAAGGCCTCGAACTCCTCGTCGGCCCGGTCTATCTCGTCGATGAGCAGCACCGGGGCCTTCTCCGCCCGGATGGCCCGGAGCAGGGGGCGCTCCAACAAAAATTCCTGGCTGAAGATGACCGGCTCGGCCGCCCGGCCGTCCTGGCCCTTGAGCTCGGCCAGCTTGATGCGCAGGAGCTGCTTGGGGTAGTTCCACTCGTAGAGGGCCGCGGCCGCGTCCAGGCCCTCGTAACACTGGAGGCGGATCAGGTCGCGGCCGAGACCTTCGGCCAGGGCCAGGCCGATCTCGGTCTTGCCCACCCCGGGCTGGCCCTCGACAAAGAGCGGCTTCTCCAGGGCCAGGGCCAGGTAGACCACGGTGGCCAGGGAGCGCTCGGCGATGTAGTTGGCCCCGGCCAGGAGCCGGGAGACCTGGTCGATGGACTCGATTCTGGTTTCGGCCACCTCTCCTCCGCTCCTTCTAGATATGGGCCGGGGGTCCAAAAGTCAAGCCGGGCCGCCGGCCCCGGCGGGGGCGACCCGGACCGACTCCACCCCGGAGGCCGGCCTGGAAGCGGCTTGACAGGGGCCTTAAGATCGTCTATCGTCGAACGGCGATGAAAGAGCCGGAGCCAGTCCCCGCTCAAACCCGCCTGGCCGAGCTCTGCCGGGCCCTGGGCCACCCGGTCAGGGTGGCCATTGTCGCCCATCTCCTGGCCGTGGACACCTGCCTCTGCGGCCAAATAGTCGACCGGTTCGACCTGGCCCAGTCCACGGTCAGCCAGCACCTCAAGATCCTCAAGGAGGCCGGCCTGGTCAAGGGCCGGATCGAGGCCCCCCGGATCTGCTACTGCCTGGACCGCCGGGTCGTGGCCGAGTTCCGGGGCCTGGTCGGCCGGCTGGCCGGGCCGGCCCCGGACGAATGACCGCTGGAGAGGGCCGGGGCTATTTAAAGGCCCCGGAGCCGAGAGGCGACCGATGACCATGCAAGCCAGCCGGATCAAGGAGAGCCTCAGGGGCGGCGCCGTGGTGGGCACCTGGATCCAGGCCCTGGACCCGACCGCCTGTGAGGCCGCGGCCGCGGCCGGGCTGGATTTCGTCATCCTGGACATGGAGCACGGCAATTTCGGCGACGACTCGGCCCTGCACATGATCCGGGCCTGCGACGCCGGAGGCGTCGACGCCATCGTCCGGGTGCCCGGCGCCGGAATCGAGAAGGTCAAGAACGCCCTGGACTGGGGGGCCATGGGCGTCCTGCTGCCCCTGGTCAGGACCGGCCGGGAGGCCGCCGAGTTCGTCCGGCAGGCCCGGTTCGAGGGGCCGGCCGGGGGCGCGCGGGGCGGCTGCCCCTGGATCCGCTGCGCCAAGTACACCGGCGTCTCCTACAAGGACTACGTGGACTGGTGCGACCAGAACCGGCAGATTTGGGCGGTCATCGAGACCCCCCAGGCCGTGGAGAACATCGAGGACATCGCCCGGGCCGGGCTGGACGTTCTGGTGCTGGGGCCCTTCGACCTGGCCAACGCTCTGGGTTTCCAGGGTGACACCGGCCACCCCGAAGTGATCAGGGCCCTGGATCGGGTCATCGAGGCGGCCAGGGGCCAGGGGGTCGAGCTGTGCTGCACCCTCTTCTCCGCGGACGCGGCGGAGCTGGGCCGGCAGGCCCGGGCCTGGAAGGCCAAGGGGGTCCGCTTCTTCACCAACCCCTCCCCGGGCGCCCTCCTTTTCGGAGCCTACAGCGCCTTCAGGCGGTCCTGTCGGGGAGAAATCACTGCTTAGAAGGAGGTACGAGAGTGGATCCCATCGAGAGCGCGATCAGTCACTTCAACCAGGGCCTCTACTGAAGCCAGGCCGTGCTGGCCGGTTTCGGTCGGCAGGTCGGGCTCAATGACGACACGGCCATCCGGCTGGGCCGGGCCTTTGGCGGCGGCATGGGCCGGGGCCTGGTCTGCGGGGCGGTCAGCGGCGCCCTGATGGTCCTGGGCCTGGCCGGCCCGGACGGCGGCTCCGGCGAGGCCGAAGCCAGGGGCCAGGTCGTCGGCCAGGCGGCCGAGTTCATCCGGCGCTTCGAGGCCCGGCGGGGCTCGATCATCTGCAATAAGCTGGTCGGCCTGGACATCTCCACCCCGGCCGGGCTCAGGGAGGCCCGGGAAAAGGGGCTCTTCAAGGCCATCTGCCCGGGGATCGTCCGCGAGGCGGCCCAGATCCTGAACGAGCTTCTCCAGGCCCGCGGGCCGGCCGGCTCCTGACCGGGCCCCGGCTTGACCCGGCCGCCAGGCTCGGTTAACATCCCGCCTGGGAGGGGGTATGTGCGGTATCATTGGCTACGTGGGGCCCAAACCGGCCGTTGACGTGCTCCTGGACGGCCTCAAGCGCCTGGAGTACCGGGGCTACGACTCGGCCGGCATCGCCGTCCTGGACGGCGGCCGTTTCGACATCCGCCGGGCCACGGGCAAGCTGGACAAGCTCCTGGACAAGATCAGGGACGACCGGCCGGCCGGCCACATAGGTATCGGCCACACTCGCTGGGCCACCCACGGCCGGCCCTCTGACCTGAACGCCCACCCCCACCAGGCCGGCGACATCGCCCTGATCCACAACGGGATCATCGAGAACTACCTGGAGCTCAAGAGCGAGCTGGCCGACAAGGGCCGGAAGTTCCTGTCCGAGACCGACACCGAGGTGGTCGCCCACCTGATCGACGACATCTTCCAGGAGGGCGGCGACTTCGCCGCCGCGGTCGAGCAGGCCCTCAAGCGGCTCAAAGGCTCCTACGCCCTGGTCATCCTCAACCGCCAGGTCCCGGACACCATCATCGCCGCCCGCCGGGAGAGCCCCCTGGTCACCGGCCTGGGTGACGGCGAGATGTTCTTCGCCTCTGACGTGCCCGCTTTCTTAAGCCACACCAACCGGGTCATCTTCCTGGAGGACGGCGAGTGGGCCGTTCTGGAGGCCAGCCGGGTGACAATCCGCGACGCGGCGGGCCGGCTGGTGGACAGGGCCCCCCAGACCATCGACTGGTCGCCGGTCATGGCCGAGAAGGCCGGCTACAAGCATTTCATGCTCAAGGAGATCTTCGAGCAGCCCCGGGCGGCCATCGACACCTTCCGGGGCCGGGTCCTCAGGGACGAGGCCCGGCTGAACCTGAGCGAGGCCGGACTGAGCGACGAGGATCTCCGGGGCTTCGAGCGGATTTTCATCATCGCCTGCGGGACCTCCTATCACGCCGGGCTGGTGGGCAAGTTTCTCTTCGAGGAGCTGGCCCGGCTGCCGGTGGAGGTGGACCTGGCCTCCGAGTTCCGCTACCGCGACCCCCTCCTGGGCAAGAAGGACCTGGTCATCCTCATCTCCCAGTCGGGCGAGACCATCGACACCCTGGGCGCGGCCCGGGAGGCCAAGGCCAGGGGGGCCAGGCTCCTGGTCATCTGCAACGTCCTGGGCTCGTCCCTGACCCGGGAGTGCCACGGCGTGCTCTACACCCACGCCGGGCCCGAGATCGGCGTGGCCTCGACCAAGGCCTTCACCACCCAGCTCGTGGCCCTCTACCTGCTGGCCCTCCATCTGGGCTGGCTGAGGGGCAAGCTGGACCAGGCCGCCCTGGCGGCGCGCCTGGACGAGCTCATCCGCCTGCCCGGGCTGATGGAGCAGGCCCTGGAGCTTGACGACCGGATCAAGGACGTGGCCCGGACCTTCGGCCAGGCCCAGGACTTCCTCTTCCTGGGCCGGGGGATCTGCTATCCCATCGCCCTGGAGGGCGCCCTCAAGCTCAAGGAGATCTCCTACATCCACGCCGAGGGCTACCCGGCCGGCGAGATGAAGCACGGCCCCATCGCCCTGATCGACCAGGAGATGCCCGTGGTCATCCTGGCCCCGGCCGACCGGACCCGGGAGAAGATCAGGGGCAACATCGAGGAGGTCAGGGCCCGCCAGGGCCTGGTCATCGCCCTGGGCCAGGGCCAGGACGCCGAGCTCCTGGCCAAGGCCGACGCCTACCTGGATCTGCCCCAGGCCGGGCCCTATCTCAACCCCATCATCTTCGCCCTGCCCCTCCAGCTTCTGGCCTACCACATCGCCGTCCTGCGGGGGACCGACGTGGACCAGCCCCGCAACCTGGCCAAGTCGGTCACGGTCGAGTAGGAGCGAGCAGCCCGGGCAGAACCCTGCCACAAACAGTCCTCCTGGCCTACCACGTCGCCGTCCTGCGGGGAACCGATGTGGACCAGCCCCGCAACCTGGCCAAGTCGGTCACGGTCGAGTAGGAGCGAGCTCACCGGGCCGGGCCCCGTCCGAACCCCTCCTCCGGGACCGGTCCAGTCCGTTTGCGGCCGGCCGGGCCGGTTGCGCTCCCCCGGGACAATTGGCTTGACCCAGTACCTGAAAGCGGGCTATATTCCTACTGTATTGATATTCAAGGGGGGGGAACGATTGGAACTGGCCGTCTTCGACGCTCTGGCCCGGAAGGTTGAGGAACTGCTCGGCCGGCTCAAGAGTCTGGCCGAGGAGAACCAGGTTCTTTCGGCCCGGCTCCAGGAAAAGGAGACCGCCCTGGCCCGCCTGGAGGAGGAATGCCGGGCCGCCCTGACGGCCAGGGATGAGGCCAAGGTTCGGGTCGAGGCCCTCCTGGAGCGGATCGAAGAGGCGCTGGGCCGGGTTTAGGGTTGGACCGGCTCATCAAGATCGAACTATTGGGGCAGCAGTACACCCTCAGGACCGACGCCGCCGAGGACAAGGTCCGGGCGGCGGTGGAACTGGTGGAAGCCAAGCTGGGCGAGTATCAGGAGGCGACCAGATCCAACATCAAGCTCAACGTGGCCATCCTGGCCGCCCTGGACATCGCGAACGAGTACCTTCAACTGAAGGACTCCTGTGATAAACTTCAACTGGAATTGGAGGCGCGCTCTCAGGAAATGATCCGGGCCATAGAGGCAGAGGTCGGAAAATAGGCGGCCCCTGCGGTGCTCGTGATCGGCAGAGTTTTTTTGAGCCAACACCTACCGACGGGGAGTTCCATTCAACCCCAGTGAGCCCGGCGCTGGCCGCCGGGCCGGGGGGGACCTGGGGCGCCCACCTTCGAGAAGGTCCAAAAAAGGCTGCCGACACGGCACCGGCGGGGGTTGCCAAAAACATAGGGCCTTTGACCAACAGAGCTCAGGTTCACGACGATGCCAAGCCGTGGGATTCGACCTCCGGGCAACCTAAGCCATTCTGGCGGAGCCAGTTTTTTTGTACCCAAAAACCAGGGGTTAACCTGAAGGTTAGTTAAGCTTCTGGACAGGCCAGGTTGCCGCTCGCATCCCACTGGGGTGATGGTTCAAGATTTCCCGCCCCGGGTTTGACTCGTCTGTGACCGAGCCAAGGTCAGGCTCGGGAGGATCCCAGGATGAATCTACTGGGTGCCCTGGTGGCCATTGGGGCCGGCATCGCCGGCCTGTTCGGCGGCATGCTCATTCGCCGGCTCATCATCGAAGCCCGCCTCGAATCTTTGGACAAGATCTCCAAGAAGATAATCGAGGACGCCCACAAAGAAGCCAAGACCATAAAGAAGGAGGCCGACTTCCAGGCCAAGGACCTCCTCTACCAGATGAAGCAGGACTTCGAGGCCGAGACCAGGGAGCGCAAGCAGGAGCTGACCGAACTGGAGCGGCTCCTTCTCCAGAAGGAGGCCAGCCTGGAGAAAAAGGACGAGGCCCTGGAGAGCAAGGAGCTGGAGCTGGGCCGGCAGGAGGAGGGCCTGGTCGAGCGGGAGGCCCAGGTCGAGGCCAGAGGGAGCCAGTACGAGATCCTGACCAGGGAGTGTCAGGCCGAGCTGGAGAGAGTGGCCTGCATGAGCGCCGCCGAGGCCAAGGAGAGGCTGGTCCTGAGCATGGAGGAGGAGGCCAGGCACGAGGCGGCCAAGCTGATCAAACGGATCGAGTCCGAGGCCCGGGAGACGGCCGACCGCAAGGCCAAGGAGATCATCTCCCTGGCCATCAAGCGCTACTCCGGTGATTTCGTGGCCGAGAAGACCGTCTCGGTGGTCCACCTGCCCTCGGAGGAGATGAAGGGCCGGATAATCGGCCGCGAGGGCCGCAACATCCGGGCCCTGGAGGCGGCCACGGGCATTGACCTGATCATCGACGACACGCCCGAAGCGGTCATCCTCTCCGGCTTCAACACCCTGAGGCGCGAGGTGGCCCGTATCGCCCTGGAGAGGCTCATCACCGACGGACGCATCCACCCGGCCCGCATCGAGGAGGTGGTCCAGAAGGTCGAGGCCGAGCTGGACGGCCAGATCCGCGAGGCCGGCGAGCAGGCCGCCTTCGACGTCGGGGTCCACGGCATCCACACCGAGCTGATCAAGCTCCTGGGCCGGCTCAAGTACCGCTCCTCCTACGCCCAGAACGTGCTCCAGCACTCCCTGGAGGTGGCCTTCCTCTGCGGCATCATGGCCTCGGAGCTGGGCCTCAACCCCAAGCTGGCCAAGCGGGCCGGGCTGCTCCACGACATCGGCAAGGCGGTCGATCACGAGGTCGAGGGCCCCCACGCCCTCATCGGCGCCGACCTGGCCAAGAAGCACGGCGAGGCGGCCCACATCGTCGAGGCCATCGCCGCCCATCACGAGGACGTGCCGGTCACCTCGATGCTGACCGTGCTGGTCCAGGCAGCCGACACCCTCTCCGGGGCCAGGCCGGGCGCCCGGCGGGAGATGCTGGAGAGCTACATCAAGCGGCTGGAGGACCTGGAGCGGATCGCCACCTCGTTCAGGGGGGTGGAGAAGTCCTACGCCATCCAGGCCGGCCGGGAGGTCAGGATCATCGTCGAGAGCGCCCAGATCACGGACGACGAGGCCGTTCTGCTCTCCAGGGACGTGGCCCGCAAGATCGAAGAGGAGCTGATGTATCCGGGCCAGATCAAGATAACGGTCATCCGCGAGACCAGGGCGGTCGAGTTCGCCCGCTGAGGAGGCTGGATTGGGGTTTCTAGAGACGATGAGCCAGCGGGGCTTCGTGGCCCAGTGCACCGACGAGGCTGGCCTGGCCGAACTCCTGGATAGGACCACGGTGACCGCCTACATCGGCTTCGACCCGACCGCGGCCAGCCTCCACGTGGGCAGCCTCCTGCCGATCATGGCCCTGGCCCACCTGCAGCGAGAAGGCCACCGGCCCATCGCCCTGGTCGGCGGCGGCACCGGGCTGGTGGGCGACCCCTCGGGCAAGACCGAGATGCGGCAGATGCTCACCCGGGAGCGGATCAACGCCAACGCCGAGGGCCTCAAGGCCCAGCTCAGCCGCTTCCTCGACTTCAACCAGGACAAGGCCCTCCTCCTCAACAACGCCGACTGGCTCTGCCCCCTCAACTACATCGAGTTCCTGCGCGACATCGGCCGCCACTTCTCGGTCAACCGGATGCTCAGCTACGAGTCGGCCAGGCAGCGCCTGGACTCACAGACCGGCCTGTCCTTCATCGAGTTCAACTACATGCTCCTCCAGGCCTACGACTTCTACCACCAGGCCCTCAACTACGACTGCCGGCTCCAGATGGGCGGCAACGACCAGTGGGGCAACATCACCGCCGGCATCGACCTGACCCGCCGCCTGGGCGGCCCCCAGCTCTACGGCCTGACCTTCCCCCTCATCTCCACGGCCAGCGGGGCCAAGATGGGCAAGACCGTGTCCGGGGCCGTCTGGCTGGACCCGGACCTGACCAGCCCCTATGACTACTACCAGTTCTGGATCAACACCGACGACGCCGACGTGGAGCGCTTCCTGGCCTACTTCACCTTCCTGCCCCTGGACCAGGTCCGCGAGCTGGGCCGGCTCGAGGGCGCCGAGATCAACCGGGCCAAGGAGGTCCTGGCCTTCGAGGCGACCAGCCTCAACCACGGCCTCGAAGCGGCCGAGGCGGCCCGGCGGGCGGCCCAGGCCGCCTTCAGGGGCCGGGGCCCGGCCGACGACATGCCCACGGCCGTGATCAGCCAGGAGGACTACGACAGCCTGGCCGCCTTCCAGCTCTTCGCCAAGGTCGGGCTCTGCGCCTCCAGCTCCGAGGCCCGCCGGCTCATCGGCCAGGGCGGGGCCTACGTGGACGAGATCAAGGTGGCCGCCTTTGACCAGCCGGCCAGGGAACTACTCAAGCCCGAGGGCTCGCTGGTCCGGGCCGGCAAGAAGCGCTTCAAGCGGGTCACCGTCGGGGACTGAACCGCCGCCAGCTGACCGGCCGCTGGAGCAAGGGGAGCAGATCATGACCGACGCCCTGCCGGCCAGCGCGGCCAAGGTCCAGGCCGCCTTAGATCAGCTCGGCCTGGCCGCCCGGGTCCGCCTCATGCCCGACTCGACCAGGACCTCTAAGGAGGCGGCCGACGCGGTGGGCTGCCAGACGGCCCAGATCGCCAAGTCCATGGTCTTCCGGGGCAAGAGTTCCGATGACCCGGTCCTGGTAGTGGTCAGTGGGGCCAACCGGGTGGACACGGCCAAGCTGGGCCGCCTGGCCGGCGAGCCCATCGGCCGGGCCGACGCGGATTTCGTCCGAGCCAGGACCGGCTTCGCCATCGGCGGCGTGCCCCCGGTGGGCCACCTGGAGCCGATCAGGATCTTCATCGACCGGGACCTGCTGGCCTTCGAGACCATCTGGGCCGCGGCCGGCACCCCCCACGCCGTCTTCAGCCTGACTCCCCAGGACTTGATTAAAATCACCGGCGGCCAGGTGGCCGAGGTCAGGGAATAGGCCGGGCGATCCTGACCCGGCCCGATTGACCGCCTCCGGCCGGCCGGCTATCCTTGAGACATGCCCCCTGATTCGCTGATCAAGGGCAATCTCCGTCTGGTCCCGGTCCTCCACGGCCGGATGGAGTTCGCCGTCGAGGTCAGGCGGGCCTGGACCGAGTACAAGCCTTTGGCCGTGGCCGTGGAGCTGCCCCGGAGCCTGACCCGGGCGGTCGGCCAGGCCGTGGCCCGGCTGCCCCACCTCTCGGTCGTCCTGGCCGAGAGGCAGAGTCAGGTCCGCTACCTCCTCATCGAGCCGACCGACCCCATCGGCGAGGCCCTCCGTCTGGCTCGGGAGGCGGACCTGCCCGCCTTCCTGGTCGACGCCGAGGTCGAGGACTACCCGGACCTGGCCGAGGCCTGGCCCGACCCCTACGCCCTGGCCCGGCTGGGCCTGGACCGCTTCAGCCGGCCCTTCCTGAAGAATCCGCCCGCCCCGACGGCCCAGGACGAGCTCAGGGAACAGACCATGGTCCACCGCCTCCAGGAGCTGACCGGCCGCTTCGAGCGAGTCCTCTTCGTCTGCGGCCTGGGCCACGCCGGCCGGATCCTGGCCCGCCTCGATTCGCCCCAGCCCCTGCCCTTGAGCCGGGTCAAGGCCCGGTCCAGCCGGCCGGCCAACCTGGACCCGGAATCCGTCAAGGAGTGCACCACCGAGCTGCCCCGGCTGATGCGGGCCTACGAGGACTGGCGGCGGGAGGGCGGGGCCGCCCCGGACCGGTTGTTGGTCCAGGAGGAAATCCTGGCCGACGCGGCCCAAGATCTCAATCGGGAAACCGGCCAGGAGATCCAGCCCTGGCAGTTCAAGATCCTGCGCCAGTTCAGGCGCAACTGGGCCCTCCTGGGCCGGCGCCTGACGCCAGATTTCTTCCAGCTAGTCATCTCGGCCCGGGGCCTGGCCGGCGACGAATTCGCCCACCACGTCTGGCAGCGGGCGGTCGAGTACCCCTGGCAGGACCAGGAGCCGGGCTGGGAGACCGTCCGCCTCAGGGCCGAGGACCTGGGCCGGGACCGCAAGACGGTCCGCTTCTTCAAGCCCCTGCGCCGGAGCCGGCCCCGGCTGGTCCCCCTGCCGTCCAGGCCGCAGCGGGTCGAGGACTACCCCGGCCAGTGGTCCGAGGCCTGGCGGGCCGGCGGCGGCATCTGCTCCTTCCCGCCCGAGGACCTGGTCATCGAGGGCTTCGGCCGCGATCTGGCCCGCAAGGCTCTCAAGCGCCTGGCCGAGGCCAACCGCCGGGTCGAGCCCTTCACCTGCTCGCTCCTGGACGGCGTCGACTTCCGGGAGACCCTGCGCCGGATCTGCGAGGAAAGGCTCTACGTCTTCGAGGAGCGGCCAGTCAGGGGCAAGGTCGGGGCGGTGGTGGTCGTCTTTGACCCGGACCAGGGCGAGGTGGAAAAATTTCCCTGGAAGTTGACCTGGCTGGGCGAACACCAGGACGAGTCGGACATGGCCCTCTACGCCACCCGGCCGGGCCAGGACCTGATCGGGCCGGGGATCAGCCGCTGCCTTTACGGCGGCCTGGTCATGACCTACCCGCCGCTCAGAATGTACGACGTCTGGCAGGACGCTTACTTCGATCTGGCCCGGACCAAGGCCGAGCGGCTCCTCCTGGCCGGGGCCGACTACAGCCGGGAGCGGGTGGTGGCCTACCTGGCCAAGTCACCGCCCTCGCCCCGGGTCAGGTCCATCGTCGAGCGCATGGGCCGCCGGGTCGCCTTCGTGCCCCTGGGCCTCTTCGCCCCGGCTTACCTGAACAGGCTGAGGGTCTTTCACGTCCTGGCCGGCCACGAGACCCGGGCCTGGGCGGCCGACTACATCCAGGGTCCGGGCGGGTTCAGGGTCAGGCGCCAGGGCTGAGCCTCAGCCCCCGCCCGGCTTCTTGCCCTGGTCCTCTCCGGCCCGGCTCAGCTCCAGCAGGCGGCTGAGCCTCCTGACCAGTTCCTCGGGGCCGGCCAGGCCGACCAGCCTCAGCTCCTCGATCTCCCGGCCCTCTGTGTCCAGGAAGGCCACGGTGGGCACGCCCCGGATCAGATACTGGCGGGCCACGGCCTGGTTGGCCTCATTCGTGGCCTCGGTCAGATCGACCTTGAAGTGGGCCACCCCCTCGAGCAGCTGGAGCACCTCCGGCTGCTGGAAGTACTTCTCCAGAACCCGGCAGGGGGCGCACCAGTCGGCCTGGAACTTGATCACGGCCGGCCGGCCGCGGGCCTGCTCCAGGGCCTGGGGCGAATAGTGGGGCCAGGCGGCCGGCAGGGGCTGGGTCAGGGGGGCGAAGAAGAAGCCGGCCAGGACCAGCCAGGCCAGGCCCAGGCCCAGGCGGGCCGGCCGCCAGACCGCCCGGCCGCTCAGGTAGGTCCAGCCGGCCGCGGCCGCGGCCGCCAGGCCGATGAGCCAGTGCCAGGCGGCCTCGCCGAAGAGAGGCCGGAGCAGGTAGAGGGTCAGGATCACCAGGACCGCGCCCAGGACGCCTCGGATCCAGACCAGCCAGGGGCCCGAGGCCGGCAGCCGGCGGCTCAAGCTGGTGGAGAAGAAGCCCAGGACGGCCAGGGGCAGGCCCAGCCCCAGGGACAGGCTGGCGAAGACCACCGTGCCCAGCCAGGGATCGCCCCGCTGGGCCACGAAGGTGAGCACGCCCAGGGTGAACGGTCCCAGGCAGGGCGCGGCCACCAGGCCCAGGGTCAGGCCCATGAACAGAGAGCCCATCCAGCCCCGCCGGCCCGCCCCGGCCTGGCCCAGCCGGGTCAGCCGGCCGGGCAGGCGGAACTCGTAGAGGCCGAACATGGAGCCGGCCAGGGCCAGGAGGATCAGGGCCACCCCGACCAGGACGGCCGGGTGCTGCAGGGCCGCGCCCAGGATCTGGCCGCTCAGGGCCGCGGCCAGGCCCAGGGCGGTGTAGGTGGCCATCAGGCCCAGGAGATAGGCGCCGCAGAGGGCCAGCAGGCCCGACCTGGTCCGACTCTGGCCGGTGAAGTAGGCCAGGGTGATGGGGATGAGGGGGTAGACGCAGGGGGTCAGGTTGAGGGCCAGGCCGCCCAGGAAGGTGGACAGGAGCAACCACCACAGCCGGCCGGTCCAGGGGCCCGGCTCCTGATCCTCCCGAGGCTGGCCGGGCGAACCGGCCTGGGGCGCGGCGCCGCCGCCCTGGCCCGGGGCGGCCACGACCAGGATCAGGCTCAGCTCCCGCTGGCTGGGCTCCAGGCAGACCTTGTCGGTGCAGGCCTGGAATTCCAGCCGGGCCCTGAGCCTGACCTGCCCGGCCGCGGCCTCGGGGTCCACCTTAAGGCCGAGCCGGATGATGAGCATCTTCTCATAGATCGGCAGGGGCTTGTCGGCGAAGGGAAACTGCCTGACCGCCGGCTCCGGGAACTGGACTGACTCGACCTTGACCTGGGGATGGTCCTCGAACTGGAGCCGGGTCGGCTTGAGCCAGTCCAGGGGCGGGTCAGGGCCGTTGAGGTGGAAACCCGGGTTGATCCCGACCACCAGCAGGGCGACCCGCTCCTGGCCGGGCTCGAGGGGGGTCTGCTCGTCCAGGAGCAGGACGATCCCCCGGAGCGGCTCCTGCTCCTGGGGCTGCAGGGGCTGGTCCACGGCCCCGGCCGGGCCCCAGGCCAGGATCAGGGCCAGGCCGACACCCAGAAGGGCCCAGAATTTCATGATTGTCGGACCAGACTGCCCGCCAGGATGAAGAAGAAGCCCATGACCACGCCCAGGGCCAGGAAGGCCCGGGCCAGGGAGAGGCGGTGGACCACGGCCAGGCCCTGGCCGGTCAGGTAGAGCCCGAAGAGGCTGGCGGCCAGGCCGAACATGGCCCCGCCGACCCCGAAGACGCTCAGCCAGCCGACCAGGTTGGTGAAGCTGGTGTAGGCCGAGACCCGGAAGGTGGCTTGGAAGGGTCCCCGGCCGGCCATCAGCCTGGTGGCGACGACGTGGATGAGCAGGGTGACGAAGAGCCAGCTCCCCATGGCCATGAGGTAGATGGGCACGGCGCTGAAGTTCTGGCTGACCAGGGCCACGATCAGCCCCGGGATCAGAAAGGAGATGAGGGCGAACAGTCCCGGCGGGCCGTAGCCGGCGGCCAGGGGCATGGCCTGGAAGGAGGCCCGCGGGTCCTGGATGATCCGGATGGCCAGGCTCAGGTAGGAGGCGGCCGGCCGGGCCGGATCAAAATCGAGCTGGCCGGGCCGGCTTTCGGGCTGGGCCTCTTGGGTCAACGGCTTTCCCCTCGATAGGGGGTTTATCTTATCCGCTGGACCCTGAGGGTGTCAACTCCGCGGCTTGCCAATGTAGCAGCAAGGTAGTAATGTCCGGTTTGGGCAAAGTAGGATTGTCCTCTTTCCGGTTGCGTTGGGGGGGAGGGGA
>ENA-OSEO01000821-OSEO01000821.1-sediment-metagenome-genome-assembly--contig:-NODE-821-length-69435-cov-6.490282_pt1 | contig 69435 bp, 56 predicted proteins | sample MGYA00237883_ERZ534232 | MGnify/ENA metagenome assembly ERZ534232
CGGAATGACGCCATTATATCATATAAATATCAATATGTTATGTTATTTTTCAGTAAATTTTACCGTGCAATGGTCTCAAATCACATCCTCACCCACCCTTTCGATATCCCTTGAAATGAACCGGCCGGGATGTCATAGTACCATGTTACACCAACGGGCCGCCCGGCCTGGGAGACGGACCCGGCGCCCTGAAGGAGACAGGAACCCGACGTGACCTCGGCCCCATTTATTGGCCCCGGCCCGCGCCACCAGATCGTGGTCCGCGGCGCGCGGGAACACAACCTCAAGAACATCGACGTGGACATCCCCCGGGACGCCCTGGTGGTCATCACCGGCCTGTCCGGTTCGGGCAAGTCCACCCTGGCCTTTGACACCATCTACGCCGAGGGCCAACGCCGCTATGTCGAGTCTTTGTCGGCCTATGCCCGGCAGTTCCTGGAGCAGATGGACAAGCCGGATGTGGACGCCATCGAGGGCTTGTCCCCGGCCATCTCCATCGAGCAGAAGACCACCAGCCGCAACCCGCGTTCGACCGTGGGCACGGTGACCGAGATTTACGACTATCTCCGGCTGCTCTACGCCCGGGTCGGCCGACCGCATTGCTACCAATGCGGCCGGGAAATCGCCTCCCAAAGCGTGCAGGAGATCGTGGACCGCATCCTGGCTCTGGAGGAAAACAGCCGGGTCATCATCCTGGCCCCCTTGATCGTGGGCCGCAAAGGCGAGCACGCCAAGCTGCTGGACCAGCTTCGCAAGAACGGCTTTGTCCGGGCGCGGGTCAATGGCGAGATTTTTGACCTGTCCGAGGACATCAAGCTGAACAAGAAAAAGAAGCACACCATCGAGGTGGTAGTGGACCGGCTGGTCATCAAGGAAGGCCTGGGCCGGCGGCTGACCGATTCGGTCGAGCTGGCCCTGCGCACCTCGGGCGGCACGCTCACGGCCGATGTGCAGGGCCGGGAGGAAATGTTTTTCAGCCAGCACCTGGCCTGCGACGTGTGCGGCATCAGCTACCCGGAACTGACCCCGCAGATGTTCTCCTTCAACAGCCCCCAGGGCGCCTGCCAGACCTGCGACGGGCTGGGGTCCATGATGTATTTCGACCCGGACCTGATCGTGCCCAACCCGGACCTGTCCATCCGCGAGGGCGCCCTGGCGCCGTACGCCCGCACCTCCTCGATCTATTTTCTGCAACTCATGGACGCCCTGGCCGAGCACTACAAGTTCGACATCTACACGCCGTTCAAGAAGCTGTCCAAGCGCGTCCGGGACATGCTGCTCTACGGTTCGGGCGAGGAGGAAATCCGGTTTTATTTCGAGCGCGGGGACCGGCGGCATTTTTACCGGCGGCCTTTCGAGGGGGTCATCCCCCGGCTGGAGCGCCGCCACCGCGAGACCAGCTCCGGGGCCGTCCGGCTCGAAATGGAACAGTACATGAGTCACCGGGCCTGCCCCAAATGCGACGGCGCCCGGCTGCGGCCGGAAAGCCTGGCCGTTCGGGTCGGCGGGTTGAGCATTTACCAGGCCACGCGCATGACCGTGGCCGCGTCCCGGCGCTTCTTCGAAGATTTGTCCCTCAGCCCCCGTGAGACCGAGGTGGCTCGGCGCATCGTCAAGGAAATCCGGGAGCGGCTCGAATTCCTGAGCAACGTGGGTCTCAGCTACCTGACCATTGACCGGGCCTCGGCCAGCCTGTCCGGCGGGGAGGGCCAACGTATCCGCCTGGCCACCCAGATCGGCTCTCAACTGGTGGGCGTGATCTACATTCTGGACGAACCCACCATCGGCCTGCACCAGCGGGACAACATCCGGCTCCTGGAAACGCTTAAAAAACTCCGGGACCTGGGCAACACCATGCTGGTGGTCGAGCATGACGCCGAGAGCATCCTGACCGCCGATTACGTCCTGGACATGGGCCCGGGCGCGGGCGAAGCCGGGGGCAAGATCGTCTTCGCCGGCACCCCGGCCGAGATGCTGGCCAGCGAGGATTCGCTGACCGGCGGGTATCTTTCGGGCCGCGTCTCCATCCCCGTGCCCGAAATCCGGCGGGCCGTGAACAACGGCCACATCGTGCTTGAAGGCGCGTCCGAGAACAACCTGAAAAACCTCACGGTCGAGATTCCCCTGGGCACCCTGACCTGCGTCACCGGCGTGTCCGGCTCGGGCAAGTCCACCCTGGTCATCGAAACGCTGTACAAGGTGCTGCACCAGCAGCTTTACCGCTCGCGCGACCGAGCCGGCAAGGTGGACCGCGTCACCGGCATCAAAAAGATCGACAAGGTCATCGACATCGACCAGAGCCCCATCGGCCGCACCCCGCGCTCCAACCCGGCCACCTACACGGGCGTCTTCACCCACATCCGGGACCTGTTCGCCCAACTGCCCGAATCCCGCGCCCGTGGCTACAAGCCCGGCCGGTTCTCCTTCAACGTGCGCGGCGGGCGGTGCGAGGCCTGTGAAGGCGACGGCATCCTCAAGATCGAGATGCACTTTCTCCCGGACGTGTACGTGACCTGCGACGTCTGCCACGGCCGGCGCTACAACCGGGACACGCTCGAAGTGCTCTACAAGGGCGCCTCCATCGCCGACGTCTTGGACATGACCGTGGCTCAGGCGCTCACGTTCTTCAAGAACATCCCGTCCATCAAAAACAAGATGGCCACGCTCATGGACGTGGGCCTGGGATACATCCGGCTGGGCCAGCCGGCCACCACGCTATCCGGGGGCGAGGCCCAGCGCATCAAGCTCAGCCGTGAGCTGTCCAAACGAGCCACGGGCCAGACGCTCTACATCCTGGACGAACCCACCACCGGCCTGCATTTCGACGACGTGCGCAAGCTCCTGGGCGTGCTCAACCGCCTGGTCGAGCAGAACAACACCGTGGTGGTCATCGAGCACAACCTGGACGTGATCAAGTGCGCCGACCACATCATCGATCTCGGCCCCGAGGGTGGGGACGAAGGCGGGTACATCGTGGGCACGGGCACGCCCGAGGATTTAGCTCAAATGCCCGAGTCCTACACCGGCCAATTCCTCAAGCGCGTGCTCAACGGCCGCTGATTTTTATTTTTAACCACGAAATACACGAAAGATAGAGGCGGGCCCTCATCCCCTGGGAGAGGAAGGGTGAGGGCGGGCGATCGTTAACCCCTGCCAATGCTGCATATCCCTCTCTGATACCAAGTTGCAATCAAATACATACGATTGACACAGATAAATACGATGTCCGCCCGTCATTCCCGCGAAGGCGGGAATCCAGAATGTCAAGATTTATAGAAAGAAAAAGACTGGACCCCGGCCTTCACCGGGGTGACGGAGTTCTCGTCCGTTTGTAGCTTTTTGATTGCAACTTGGTATGAAAAGGCGGCGGTTTTCAAGTGATGTTTTCTTCTTTTTACTTTTGCCTTTCATGCCGCCGCGCCGAGAATGGGTCCATGGCTAGCCCGTCGGAGGCGCGGCCACCGCTTTTTACATTCATTGATTTCATGCCGAAGCCAAGCCAGCGTAACGGAGTGTTGAGCAACCATCCCTCTCTTCGCGCTTGATGGTTTCTTTGATTTTAGCCATCATCACGCACGCTGTTCAATTCGGCGAGTGGGCGCGGTCCCAATCCGGACGTCGGTCCTAAAGACCACGGGCCACAACGGGTTCACGCGCCCGCCCTTCTCCCAAACACTCCCGCACGAGTTATCTTGCCAGCCATTTTCAGGCGGCCTTCCGGCTCGTTTCTTCGTTCCGGCCGGCCGGGCCACGGTTCATGGTGGGTTGGGGGTTGATTCGATAAGGATCGCCTTTGGTCAAGAGCCGCCAGACGATTTCGGTCAGCCAACGCATTTGAGCGCCCCGGCAGACCCCCGTCGATTTGCCTCCTTACAATGGCTTTTTTTCAAGGCGTTGAAAGAATCTCCATTGTACAACCACAGGTAAGCCGCCTTTTCATTACATCCGGATAACTCGGTCGTCCGGGTCCGCCCTAGTGACGCCGGAGTCCGCCTTGAGCCGCTTGGCCTTGCTCTGGGCCATGAGTTTGTCGAACGGCGGGAGGAGGCGGAACGGAGGCGGACAAGAAGGCGAGTTATGGGCTGGTAATGCCTCGGGGTTATACGAGCACGGGGAGATAGTGAGACATCCCAAACTGTTGAAGACGTTGGAGTAGGCTTCTTGTCCGCCTTGTCCTCCTCTGTCGGACTTCGGCGGACCCGGACGACCGAGTTGTCCGGGCTACCCTTTCAAGAATCGTTTCACGGTCTGAATGGATATTTCCTAATAAATCCTCAAAAGCAGGAAATAGACGCCGGTCAAGGCCAGGAACAGGGCCGCGGTCCGCACCAGGCGGCGGTAGGTGGCCCAGAGGTTGGCCCCGAAGTAGTCCTGGGTGACCAGGAGGCAGAGGTGGACCGGGGAGAGCATCATGCCCATGAAGCCGGCCGCGTAGCCGATCATGGCCATGGACTGAAAATCGAGACCGTGGCCTTGGGAGGCCAGGAGCGGCACGATGAGCGGGAAGGAAGCGCCCACGAAACCGATGGCGATGCCGGTGATGAACCCGGAGAGGAACGGCACCAGGAGCACGACCAGGACCGGCGGGATGCCGTAGCGGGCCATCTCCTCGTGAATCTGGGCCACGGCCCGGCTTTCGATCAGGAGTCCCTTGAAGGCCATGATGCCCAGGACGAGCAGGATCATCTGGGGGATGGAGGGGTTGCGGACCGCTTTCCAAATTTGGCCGGCCGGGATGCGGTTGGCGGCGATGACCCAGACCAGGGCCAGGCCTAAGCCGATGAAGACCGGGCTGACGCCGGGCAAGGCCCAACCCGTGATCCATTCCAGGCCGGCCAGGATCGGGATGGTCATGACCACCAGGATCAGGGGAAAGACCTCGCGGATGAACTCGCGCCAGGGCGGGCCGCCCGGGTCCGAGGCCGCCGCGGCGGTGGGGCGTTTGGCGATGGGGCGCAGAAGGAAGACGTAGCCCGCGGACACGGCCAGGACGGTCAAGGGGGCCTGGACCAGGATGAAGCGCCAGGTGGGCAGGTCCAGGAGGCTGACGGCCAGGATGACGCCGGGGTAGAGGGGCCACCAGTATTCCCAGATGTGGCGGAACCAGTAGTTGATGGCCGTCAGGTGGTCCGGGGAGAGTTCGGCGTCCTTGCTGGCCGCGCCGACCATGGGCGCGGAAAACAAGGCCCCGCCGGGCATGGGCAGGATGCCGATCAGGGCCGGCATGACCGCGGCCACCAGGCGGACGTTGCCCGTGACCGAGGCGAAGCTCTGGACCAGCCGGTCGAGCTGCCCGGTCTCGCTCATGAGGCGGCTGAGGACCAGGATGAGGGCGATGATGACCACCAGGGCATAGACCATGGGGTCGAGGAAGATGCTGCGGGCCATGGCCGTGATCGTGTCCATGGGGGAGAGGCCCATGAGCAGGCCCAGCACCGCGGCCCCCAGGAGAAGTCCAATCCCCAGGTGCAGCTTCAGCCGGTGGCTGAGCAGGATCAGGCCGAAGGCCGCCGAAACCTTGAGGAGGGCCGGCAGGTAAGTGAGCGCGGTCATGACGAATACTCTTACGCTTGGTCTGGAAAACCTGTCAAGCGCTTTTCCCCGATTTTTTCGGGCGAAAGTAGCGTAGCCCCTTGATATTTTCGTCGCTTTCTGCTAGCGTTTCTAGGTTCAGCCCGGTAAATTGCAAACCGTTCCGCTGATCGACCGGCGATCCCATGAAGGAGCGAGAGGTTATGCTGCTCGATTCGCTATTAGGTATTTTCTCCAATGATCTGGCCATCGACCTGGGCACGGCCAATTCCCTGGTCTATGTCAAAGGCAAGGGCATCGTGCTGCGGGAGCCGTCCGTGGTGGCGGTGCGCAACGATATCCGGGGCGCCAAGCGGGTCCTGGCCGTGGGGGCCGAGGCCAAGAACATGCTGGGCCGCACGCCCGGCAACATCGTGGCCACCCGTCCGATCAAGGACGGGGTCATCGCCGACTTCGAGATCACCGAGGCCATGCTCCGGCACTTCATCCGCCGGGTGCACAACCGGCGGACCCTGGTGAGGCCGCGGATCATCGTGGCCGTGCCCTCGGGCATCACCCAGGTGGAGAAGCGGGCCGTGCGGGAAAGCGCCGAGTCGGCCGGCGCCCGGGAGGTCTATCTCATCGAGGAACCCATGGCCGCGGCCATCGGCGCGGGCCTGCCCGTGACCGAACCCACGTCCAACATGATCGTGGACATCGGCGGCGGCACCACCGAGGTGGCCGTGATCTCCCTGGCCGGCATCGTCTATTCGAAATCGGTCCGGGTGGGCGGGGACAAGATGGACGAGGCCATCATCCAGCACATCAAGCGCAAATACAATCTGCTCATCGGCGAGCGCACGGCCGAGACCATCAAGATGACCATCGGCACGGCCTATCCCCAGGAAAAGATAGAGACCATCGAGGTCAAGGGCCGGGACCTGGTCAGCGGCATCCCCATGATCGTCAAGATCGATTCCGAGGAGGTGCGCAAATCCATCACCGAGCAGATCGAGACCATCGTGGAAACCGTGCGGATCGCGCTGGAACAGACCCCGCCGGAGTTGGCCGCGGACATCGTGGACAAGGGCATCGTCCTGACCGGCGGCGGGTCGCTCCTCCGGCACCTGGACGTGTTGCTCCGGGAGGAAACCAACCTGCCCATCACCATCACCGAAGACCCCCTCTCCAGCGTGGTCCTGGGCTCGGGCAAGGCCCTGGACAATATCGACATCCTCAAGGAGGTCGCGGTCAAGTAGCCCCACGGCGGAACCGGCGGCGCCGGACCGCCAGGCCGGACCCGGCCCCTCGCCGGGCGGCCGGCCGGGTCCCCGCGGCCGGACCGCCGCCCCGTTAGTCCTATGACGCGTTTGTTCCGTCTCATTCTGGTTCTGGTCATCGTCTTTCTGCTCGTCGTGGTGGGGTCCCTGGGTTCCCGATACGCGGTCCTGCGGCCCGGCGGGCTGGTCATGGAGGTGGTGGCCGTGTTCCAGCAGGTGGTCACCGGCTCGGCCGAGGCCATCGAAGGCGTCTGGACCGGCTACTTCGCCCTGGTCCACGCCAACCGGGAGAACCAGGCCCTGCGCCAAGACATGGCCCGGCTCAAGGCCCGCATCGGCACGCTGACCGAGGCCGAACTCCAGAACCAGCGGCTGTTGAGGTTGCTCAATTTCAAGACGGTCAATGTGCTGCCCGCCACCGGGGGGCGGGTCACGGCCTGGGACCCGCGGGCCTGGTTCAAGACCGTCATCATCGACCAGGGGACCTCGGACGGACTCAAGCCCGGCATGCCCGTGGTCACCTACGACGGCGTGGTCGGCCGTCTGATCGAAGTGGCCCCCCACTATGCCCGGGTCATGCTTCTGATCGACTACAACAGCTCGATCGACGCCCTGACCCAGCGCGAACGCGTGCAGGGCATCCTGGCCGGCCGATCGACCGCGACCTGCGTGCTCAAGTACGTGGTCCGCAGCGACGACGTGCGGGTGGGGGACCTCTTGCTCACCTCGGGCCTGGGCGGCGTCTTCCCCAAGGGCCTGCCCCTGGGGCGGGTGACCGAGGTCAAACAGCCCCGCCAGGGCCTCTTTCAGGAGGTCACCGTGGCCCCGACCGTGGATTTCGACCGCCTGGAAGAAGTGCTGGTCATTCTTACAGAGGACCGCCTGCTGTGATCGAAGCCCAGATTCGAAGCTCGGACGCCCCCTTTCGAACGCTGCTCCACCTGTTCGTTTTCGGCTTCGTCTTCCTCATCCTGGACAGCACGGTCCTGGCCTGGGTGGACCATTATTATTTCCGGCCGGACCTGACCCTGGTGCTGGTCATCTACCTGGGCCTCAACCTGCCCCTGGCCGCCGGCGGGGTGCTGACCGGCGTCTGCGGTCTGCTCACGGACGTGGCCTCGGGCGGACCGTCGGGTCTGTTCACCTTTGCCTACCTGGTCATTTTCAGCCTGTCGCAACTGCTTCGGCAGAAGCTGGACCCGGCCTCCTCGACCTATCAGATTCTGGTGGTGCTGGCCCTGGCCGCCATCTCCGAGTTTTTGGTCTGGGGAATGCTCTTTGTCTTGAGCGATTCGTTCGGCCGGGCCACCGGCATGGGGCTGCCGCTGATCGGCCGGGCCGTTTCGGTCATGATCACCGCCCTGATCAGCCCGGCCCTGTTTTGGTTGTTCCGGCAAGTGCACCAGGCCGGCGAGACCCGGTCCGAGGAAGAAGGATGAGCCAGGCCCGCAATCCATTCGCCGACGAGTCGGATCAGATTCGGACCCGCTTCGGCCTCCTGCAGGCGGTGGTCCTTTTTCTTTTCCTGCTGCTGCTGGGCCGATTGGCTTATCTGCAGGTCATCAAGGGCCCGGAATACCGGCTGCTGTCGGAAAACAACCGCACCCGGGTGCAGGACCTGGTACCGCCCCGAGGCCGCATCCTGGACCGGGAAGGGCGGATTCTGGTGAACAGCTTCCCGGCCTTTGACCTGGCCGTCATCCCGGAAGACGTGACCGACATGCCCCTCCTGACCGAACGGCTGGCCCGGGTGCTGGGCGTGCCGGTGGAGGAAATCCAGGCCGACATCGAGGCCGCGCGCGGCCAGCCGGCCTTCAACCCGGTGCGGATTCGTCACGATCTCGAACGGCCCGAACTGGTGGCCTTGGAGACGCACCGCTATGAACTGCCCGGCGCGGTCATCGACGTCCGGCAGGGGCGGTCCTACCTGAAGGGGGGCATGGCCGCCCACGTCATCGGCTACCTGGGGGAGATCAGCCCGGAGCAGCTCAAGCTCCAGGCCTACAGTGACGCCCGCATCGGCGACCTGATCGGTCGCAACGGTTTGGAAAAGGTGTACGAGCCGGTCCTGCGGGGCGGGCGGGGTTGGCGGCTGGTGGAAGCCAACGCCTCGGGCCGGGTGCTACGGGTTATCCGGCAGGTGCCGCCCATGCCCGGCGGGAACCTGGTGCTGACCCTGGACGCCCGGCTGCAAGTGGCGGCCGAGGAGGCGCTCAAGGACAAGGCCGGGGCCATCGTGGCCCTGGACCCGCAAAGCGGCGAGGTCCTGGCCATGGCCTCCAGTCCGACCTTCAACCAACGGGATTTCGTGCGCGGGGTGACCCGGGAGCAATGGCAGGCCCTGGTGACCGACCCGCTCAATCCCTTGGAAAACCGGGCCATCTCGGGCCAGTACATGCCCGGCTCGACCTTCAAGATCGTGGTGGCCCTGGCCGGTCTCGAAGAGGGGCTGATCACGCCGGAGACGCGGGTCTTCTGCAACGGCGGCTATGCCTTCGGCAACCGGATTTTCCATTGCTGGAAGGAGCAGGGCCACGGCTGGACCAATCTGCACAAGGCCCTGGTCGAATCCTGTGACGTCTATTTCTACGACCTGGGCCGCCGGTTGGGCGTGGACCGCCTGGCCCATTACGCCAAACTCCTGGGCCTGGGCGCGCCGTCCGGCATCGAACTGGGCAACGAAAAGGGCGGTCTGGTGGCCACCAGCGCCTGGAAGAAACAGCGGTTCAAAGTGTCCTGGATGGAGGGCGAGACCCTGTCCGTGGCCATCGGCCAGGGCTTCAACCAGGCCACCCCGCTTCAGATGGCCCGCATGCTGTCCGCCGTGGTCAACGGCGGCACGCTCTACCGGCCTTTCCTGGTCAAGCAGATTACCAACGTGGACAACCAGATGGTCACGGTCAACGAACCCAAAGTCGAGGCCCGCCTGCCCTTCCATCCCCGGAACCTCGAACTCATCATGGACGCCCTGGCCGGGGTGGTCAACGAGCCCCACGGCACCGGCCACGCCGCCCAGATCGAGGACGTGGTCGTGGGCGGCAAGACCGGCACGGCCCAGGTCGTGCCTTCCAGCCTGTACAAGGGTTACAAGGAGGAGGACCTGCCCTATCACTACAAGGACCACGCCTGGTTCGTGGCCTTCGCCCCTCGGGAAAATCCCCGCATCGTCGTGGCCGCCATCGCCGAACACAGCGGACACGGCGGGTCCGTGGCCGCCCCCATGGCCCGCCAGGTGCTCGAAGCCTTTTTCCATCCGTCCACGGAGGAGGTCTTCGTGGCCCGGCAACAGGCCGAGTTCCGGCCGCGCGGGGACGGCTCCACTCCGGAGGGCTCGCGGCCATGATGATGCTCGACCGCCGTCTCATCCAAAATTTCGATTTCGTCTTCCTGGGCCTGGTCCTGGCCTTGGCCGCCCTGGGGGTGCTGAACCTGTACAGCGCCTCGGCCGGGGCGGAAACCGGCGGGACGCCGGTCTTTCTCAAGCAGATTTACTGGCTGGCGCTGGGCCTGGCGGTCATGACCATGGTTTTGTTTTTCGACTATCACAACGCGGAAACCACGGCCTACGTGCTATACGGGGTGGGATTGGCGCTGCTGTTGTTGGTTCTGGTGATCGGCCGTTCGGTGGCCGGGGCGCGGCGCTGGCTGGATTTGGGATTTTACGCCTTTCAGCCCTCGGAGGTGATGAAGCTGTGCGTCATTGTGGCCCTGGCGCGGTATTTTTCCCACCGGGAATACCCCCACGGACTGGGGCTGAAGAACCTGGTCGCGCCGCTGGCCATCACCATGGTGCCCTTTCTGCTCATTCTGAAGCAGCCCGACCTGGGCACGTCCATGCACCTGGTCATCATCTGCCTGTCCATGATCCTGTTCATCGGGGTGCGCTGGGACGCGCTCCTGTTTCTTTCGGCCGTGGCCACCGCGGTGCTGCCCTTCTTCTGGTCGCTGCTCAAGGCCTACCAGAAGGCGCGGATCATGACCTTTCTCAACCCCTCCCGGGACCCGCAGGGGGCGGGCTACCACATCATTCAGTCCAAGATCGCGGTGGGGTCGGGCCAGATTGTGGGCAAGGGATTCATGAAGGGTACCCAGAGCCGGCTGCGGTTTCTGCCCGAGCAGCACACGGACTTCGCCTTTTCGGTCTTCGCCGAGGAGTGGGGGTTCGCCGGTTCCCTGGTGCTTCTGATTCTGTTTTTCACGCTCATCCTGTGGGGGCTGCGCATCGTGGGTCGGTCCCAGGACCGGTTCGGCGCGGTCATGGGCTTGGGATTGGTGGCCCTCCTGTTCTGGCAGTTCTTCTTCAACCTGTGCATGGTCATCGGCCTGATGCCCGTGGTGGGCATCCCGCTGCCCTTGATCAGCTATGGCGGCTCGTCGCTCATGACCGTCTTCGTCACCGTGGGGCTGCTGCTCAACATCAACATGCGGCGCTATCTCTTCCAGAAAGAGTAGGGTTTTTGCGACCCGCCTTTTTGCTTGCCCGGTCGGGCTGCCTGTGGTAGGCATGAGGTCAAACGATAAGACGGGACAACCGCTGGCAGGGGGACGGCCATGAAAAAAATCGGTTTCAAGGGCCTCCGGACGGGCAGGCAGATCAGCGCCTTTATCGGCGCCGACGTGCGCTTCGAGGGGCTGCTCACCTTCGAGGGCGTCATCCGGCTCGACGGCCGCTTTTCCGGCGAAATCCGGTCCGAAGGGACCCTGATCGTCGGCGAGACCGCCCACATCGAGGCGGACATTCAGGTGGACAGCATCATTGTCAGCGGGGAGGTGCGGGGCAATATCCGGGCCCGCAGCCGGGTGGAATGCCACGCCCCGGCCAGGCTTTACGGCAACATCGTCTCCCCGGTCCTGGTCATCGACGAGGGCGTGGTCTTCGAGGGCAGCTCGGAAATGGCCGACGCGGCCGGGCAGGGCGACGCGGACCGCACCATTACCCTGGTGGGCAGGCAAGGAGAAAGCCGGGCGGAACAGGACGTCCTGTAAGCCGGTCCGGCCCCCGGACCGGCCCCGTTTGGGCCTCCAAAAAAACATGAAAAAAACATGTTTGACATGAACGGTCAAATACGGTAAAAGGACCAGGACCGGCTGAGGGGGTTGTTTGTCCCAGTTTGAGAGAAAAATCACGAACGGCCTCCACGGTGCAGCCAAGGGTTTTTTTGGCGTCATGACGGTCAGTTAGAGTTTACAGCCCATGGGCGGGAAGGGCCTGCCCAGGGCGGGTCAAAAGCAAGGGGCGGCCTCGAGTTTGAGAGAAAAATCACGAGCGCGGCCCAACGAGGCGTCCAGCAAGAGAATCGAGAGGTGCATGCTCCATGGTTAGCATCGCGATCGACAGTTCGGTGATCTTTCAGATCATCAACTTTCTGCTGATGATTCTGGTGCTCAACTACTTTCTTTACCGACCCATCCGCAGCATCCTGAAACAGCGTCAGGAAAAAATCGCGGGGGACGAGGGCCAGATCGCCGGCATGGCCGAGCAGGCCGAAAGCCAGGAGTCCGAGATCGAAACGCGGCTGGCCGAGGCCCGGCGGGACGGTTTTGGAGAAAAAGAGAATTTGAAGGGCGCGGGCCAGAGCGAGGAAAAGCGCATCGTGGACGCGGCCAACCAGGAGGCCAACGAGGCCCTGGCGCGGATCAAGGCGCAGGTCGCCGAGGAAGTGACCACGGCCCGCGAGGCGCTTCGGGGCGACCTGACGGTCTTCTCCCGGGAACTGGCCCAGAAGATTTTAGGAAGGAGTCTCTCATGAGCAAGCGCGGATTCGGGCTTCTTCTGCTGCTGGCCTTGGTCCTCTGCCTGACCCTGGCCGGTCCGGCGGCGGTGTTGGCCGCCGAGCACGGTGAGACCGCGTCAAGCGAAACCGCGTCAAGCGAGGCCGCGTCAAGCGAAACCGCGTCCGGTTCCCATGAAGGGACGGCCGTGGCCGGTTCCCATGAAGCCGGCGGCCACGAAGCCGAGGCCAGTCATGGCGTCACGCCGGCCAAGCTCAAGGACCTCCGGTATCGCCTCCAGGCCTTTATCGCCGCCGTCATCATCCTCTTCTTCATTCTCCGCAAACCCCTCAAGCAATTTTTCAGCAATCGCCGCCAGGAAATCGAAGACACGCTGAACGGTCTGGAAGAGAAAAAGGCCGCGGCCGAGGCCCGCATCCGCGAGTTGGAGGCCAAGATGGCCGACATCCAGTCCGAGCGGGAGGCCATTCTGGCCGATTACGTCCGGCAGGGCGAGGCGGAAAAGGCCAAGATCGTCGAACAGGCCCAGACCATGGCCGCGCGCATCCAGCAGCAGGCCGAGGTGGCCGTGAGGCAGGAGATCGACAAGGCCAAGCAGGACCTGAAGCGGGAGATCGCTGAAATGGCGGCCTCCATGGCCGAGGACCTGGTCCGGCAGAGCATCAACGCCCAGGATCAGGAACGGCTGGCGGCCGAATATCTGGACAAGGTGGTGCAGAGTTGATCAGCCAATCGATTGCAAGACGATACGCCAAGGCCCTTCTGGCCCTCGGACAGGAAGACGGCAACTACGTCCGTTACGGCGAGGAGCTGACGGCCTTCGCCCAGGTCATGGGCCTGGCCGGTCTGGCCGAGACCCTGACCAACCCGCTCTATCCGCTGGAAAGCCGTCGCCAGATTTTGGAGCGGATTCTGGAGCGGTTGACGCCGTCCAGGATGGTCATGAATTTCGTCCTGCTGGTCATGGACAAGGGGCGCATCGGGCTGGTGGAGCCGATCAGCGAATACTACGGCAAGCTGGTGGACCGGGTGAACAACATCGAACGGGCCACCGTGACCGCGGCCGCCGACCTGCCGGCCGACTTGCAAAACCGGGTCCGTCAGACCCTGGAACGGCTTACGGGCAAAACCATCCTGCTGGAAACCCAGCGGGATTCGGAGATCATCGGCGGCATCATCGCCCAGGTCGGTGACCTCACGCTGGATGGCAGCGTCAAGACGCAGATAAAGAATCTCAAAGAATCTTTGATCAAGGGGTAAGGTCCTATGGAAATCAGGGCGGAAGAAATCAGTGAAATCATAAAAGGGCAGATCAAGGACTACGAGAAGAAAGTCGAAATCTCGGAGACCGGCGTAGTGCTGTCCGTGGGTGACGGCGTGGCCAAGGTGTATGGCGTGGAAAAGGCCATGGTCATGGAACTGCTCGAATTCCCGGGCGGCCTGTACGGCATGGTCCTCAACCTGGAAGAGGACAACGTCGGCGTGGCCGTTCTCGGCGACGTCGAGCACGTCAAGGAAGGCGACATCGTCAAGCGCACCGGCCGCATCGCCCAGGTGCCCGTGGGCGATGCCCTGCTGGGCCGGGTTATCGACCCGGTGGGCAATCCACTCGACGGCAAGGGCCCCATCGAAACCGACGAGTTCAGCCGCATCGAGGTCATCGCTCCGGGCGTCATCGCCCGCCAGCCGGTCAACGAGCCCATGTACACCGGCATCAAGGCCATCGACTCCATGACCCCGGTCGGACGCGGACAACGCGAACTGATCATCGGCGACCGCCAGATCGGCAAGACGGCCATCGGCGTGGACGCCATCATCAACCAGAAGGGCCAGGACGTCATCTGCATCTACGTGGCCGTGGGTCAGAAAAAATCGACCGTGGCCCAGGTGGTGGACACCCTGCGCCGTTTCGGCGCCATGGATTACACCGTGGTCGTCTCGGCTTGCGCCTCGGACGCGGCCACCATGCAGTACATCGCCCCCTACGCCGGCTGCGCCATCGGCGAGTATTACCGCGACCGGGGCCGGCACGCCCTCATCATTTACGATGATCTGTCCAAACAGGCCGTGGCCTATCGTCAGGTCTCCCTGCTGCTCCGCCGCCCGCCCGGACGCGAGGCCTTTCCCGGCGACATTTTCTACAACCACTCCCGCCTGCTCGAACGCGCGGCCAAGCTGAACGACAACCTGGGCGGCGGCTCGCTGACGGCCCTGCCCATCATCGAGACCCAGGCCGGCGATGTGTCGGCCTACATCCCCACCAACGTGATCTCGATCACCGACGGCCAGGTCTATCTCGAACCCAGCTTCTTCTTCGCCGGGGTTCGGCCGGCCATCAACGTGGGCATCTCGGTCTCGCGCGTGGGCGGTTCGGCCCAGATCAAGGCCATGCGGCAGGTGGCCGGCTCGCTGCGCATGGACATGGCCCAGTTCCGCGAACTCGAGGCTTTCGCCCAGTTCGGTTCGGACCTGGACAAGGCCACCCAGGCCCAGCTCAACCGCGGCCAGCGGCTGGTGGAAATCCTGAAACAGCCCCAGTACAAACCCATGTCCGTGGAAAAACAGGTCTTGATCATCTTCGCCGGTACGAACGGCTTCACCGACAAGTACCCGATCTTGGCCGTCGCTTCCTACGAGAAGCAGCTCTTCGAGTTCATCGAGAACAAGCACCCGGACATTTTGACCGAAATCCGGGACAAGCGTGAGCTCAGCGATGAATTGAAAGCCAAGATGACGGAGGCGCTGAAAGAGTTCGACGGCGTCTTCCAGGCTTAGTCCAGAGAGGCATCCATGGCCACCCTAAAGGACATCCAACGCAAGATCTCGGCGGTCAAGAAAACCCAGCAGATCACCCGGGCCATGAACATGGTCGCCACGGCCAAGCTGCGCACCGCTCAGATTCGGATCGAAAACTTCAGGCCGTACGCGGCCAAGTTCGCCGAACTGATCTCCGACCTGGCCGCGGGGATCGAGCCCGACATCCACCCCTATCTCATCCAGCCGGAGGAGACCCGCACCGTGGCCCTGGCCGCCTTTTCGTCGGACCGCGGCCTGTGCGGCTCGTTCAACACGAACATCATCTCCGGGGTGGACCGAACGGTACGGGGCTGGCAAGGTCAGGGCCTGGAATGCCAAGTCACCCTGGTCGGCCGTAAGGCCCACGACTATTTCCGCCGGCGTCAGTTCCCGGTCAAGCAGAGCTACCGGGACATCATGAACGCCTACGAATACGCGGACGCGGTCCGGATCGCCCACCAGCTATCGGACGCCTTCCTTTTGGGCGAGGTGGACGAGGTCTGGATTTTCTACACCCGGTTCGAGTCGGTCTCGCGGCTGGTCCCGACCCTGGTCAAGCTCCTGCCCGTCTCTCCAGCCGAGCAGGAGGACACGGGCCAGGCCGAAGCCGGCGAGTATCTGTGCGAACCCTCGGCCGAGGCCATCATGATCGACCTGCTGCCCAGGAGCTTCAATATCCAGATCTACAACGCCATGCTCGAAACCTCGGCCAGCGAACAGGCGGCCCGCATGATCGCCATGGACAACGCCACCACGAACTGCAAGGACATGATCGACAGCCTGACCATGGCCTATAACAAGGCCCGCCAGGCGGCCATCACCATGGAGTTGCTGGACATCATCGGCGGGGCCGAGGCCTTGAAATCTTAAGGACAATGCTTTCCCAAGCGACCACAGGAGGTCTAAGAGGATATGAACAAAGGTAAAATCATCCAGGTCATCGGGCCGGTCGTGGACGTGGTGTTCAGCGAGGGGGAACTGCCCTCCATCCTGACCGCTCTCAAGGTGAGCAACCCGGTCATTGACGACACGGAAGGCAACCTCATCATCGAGGTCGCCCAGCACCTGGGCGACAAGGTGGTGCGCTGCATCGCCATGAACACCACGGACGGCCTGGTGCGCGGCATGGACGCCGTTGACACCGGCGAGCCGATCATGATGCCCGTGGGCGAGCCCACCCTGGGCCGCGTGCTCAACGTGGTCGGACGACCCGTGGACGGTCTGGGTCCGGTCGAGGCCACGGAATACCGCCCCATCCATCGCCCGGCCCCCAAGTTCACCGAACTGGACACCGAAGTCCGCGTGCTTGAGACCGGGGTCAAGGTCATCGACCTCCTGGTGCCTTTCCCGCGCGGCGGCAAGATGGGCATGTTCGGCGGCGCCGGCGTGGGCAAGACGGTCATCATGATGGAGATGATCCACAACATCGCCATGCAGCACGGCGGTATCTCGGTCTTCGCCGGCGTGGGCGAGCGTACCCGCGAGGGCAACGACCTCTACCTCGAAATGAAGGAATCCGGCGTCCTGCCCCGGGCCGGCCTCATCTACGGCCAGATGACCGAGCCGCCCGGAGCCCGCGCCCGCGTGGCCCTCTCGGCCCTGACCTCGGCCGAGTACTTCCGCGACGAACAAGGCCAGGACGTGCTCCTCTTCGTGGACAACATCTTCCGCTTCACCCAGGCCGGCGCCGAAGTTTCGGCCCTGCTGGGACGCATGCCCTCGGCCGTCGGCTACCAGCCCACTCTGGGTACTGACCTGGGCGAACTCCAGGAGCGCATCACCTCCACGGACAAGGGTTCCATCACCTCGGTCCAGTGCGTGTACGTGCCGGCCGACGACTTGACCGACCCGGCCCCGGCCACGACCTTCGCCCACCTGGACGGCACCGTGGTCCTTTCCCGGTCCCTCGTGGAAATCGGCATCTACCCGGCGGTTGACCCGCTGGAGTCCAGCTCCCGCATCCTGGACGCCCAGTACATCGGCGACGAGCACTATGGCGTGGCCCGGCAAGTCCAGCAGCTTCTCCAGAAGTACAAGGACCTCCAGGACATCATCGCCATCCTGGGCATGGACGAACTATCCGAAGAGGACAAGCTGACCGTGGCCCGTGCCCGGCGCATCCAGCGTTTCCTGTCCCAGCCCTTCTTCGTGGCCGAGACCTTCACCGGCTCCGAAGGCAAATTCGTCAAATTGGAAGACACGGTCCGCGGCTTCAAGGAGATCATCGAGGGCAAGCACGACGATCTGCCCGAGCAGGCCTTCTCCATGGTCGGCGGCATTGACGAAGCCGTGGCCAAAGCCAAACGCCTGAGCGAAGCCGCCTAACCCCAAGAACAAGGACAAGCCATGGCCGATAAGCTTCAACTCGACGTGGTCACCCCGGACAACCAGCTCCTCAGCGAAAAGGTGGACATCGTCGTGGCCGCCGGCACCGAGGGCGAGTTCGGCATCCTGCCCGGACACATCCCCTTCCTGACCACCCTCCTGCCCGGCGAACTTCGCTACCGACAAGGCAACACCGTCACCTACCTGGCCGTGAGCGGGGGGTTTGCCGAGGTGAACAGCGACAAGGTCACCGTGCTGGCCGAGTCGGCCGAGTTCGGCCGCGATATCGACCTCGAACGGGCCATCCGCGCCCGGGAGCGGGCTCAGGAGCGGTTGGAACAGGCCCGGCGCGACGAACGGGTGGATCACGCCCGCACCGAAGCCGCCCTTAGGCGGGCCTTGGCCCGCATCCGGGTGGCGGAAAAGCTGCGGCAGCACTAAGCCCGGCCGAAACTGAACCCAAACGAGGGGCGAGCCGCGTTCGGCTGGCCCCTTTTTCGTGAGGGGAGACCGTGAACGACGAACTGGCCGTGCTCATCCTGGCCGCGGGCCAGGGCACGCGCATGAAATCCGACCTGGCCAAGGTCCTCCACCCGCTCCTGGGCCGGCCCATGCTGGCCCACGTGCTGGAGACCGTCCGCGGCCTGAAGCCGGACCGTCTGGTGGTCGTGGTTGGCCACCAAGCCGAAAAGGTCCAGGAAGCCTGCGGCGCGCCGGACGTCGCCTTTGCCCTGCAACAGCCGCAACGCGGCACGGGCCACGCCGTGGCCCAGGCGCGCAGCGCCCTGGCCGGTTTCGAAGGCACGGTGCTCATTCTTTACGGCGATGTGCCCCTGATCCGGCCGGCGACCCTGGCCGGCTTCCTTGGTGACCACGCCCGCCTCGGCGGCCGGCTCTCCCTCCTCAGCGTGGACCTGCCCGACCCCGGCGCCTACGGCCGCGTCATCCGCGACCCCGAAGGCCGGTTGCTGAGGGTGGTCGAAGCCCGGGACGCGAATCCCGAGGAGTTGGCCGTGCCCGAGATCAACACCGGCCTGTACGCGGTCGAGGCCGGGCTGCTCTTCGATCTGATCGACCGCCTGACCCCGAATAACGACCAGCAGGAATACTACCTGACCGACATCGTCGGCCTGGCCCGCGAGCAAGGCGTGTCGCCGTTCGTGTTCAAGGCCGCCGATGCGGAGGAGGTGCTGGGCGTCAACACCGTCGAGGAACTGGAGCGGTCCGAGGGTTACCTCAAAAGGCGGGCGGAAGAGAAATGATGAATGCCGAGTGACGAGTGGGGATGATCTTCCGCTTTTCATTCCGCCTTCATCATTTCATCACTCATCCATCACTCATTCATCACTCATTCATCACGCATCATCCTGATTTTGGCGATGATCTGCGTGGTGCTGACCCCGGGCAAGAGCGGCACGTTCAGCACCCTGCCGCCGCGGCCCTCCACCACCTCGCGGCCGATGATCTGGTCCACGGGCCAGTCCCCGCCCTTGACCAGCACGTCGGGCTGAAGCCGGGTGATGAGGGCCAAGGGATCGGGTTCGCCGAAAATCACCACCGCGTCCACCGAGCTAAGTGCGGCCAGCACCTCGGCCCGCTGGTCCTGAGGCGTTATGGGCCGATCGGTATCCTTGATGGTTCGCACCGAGGCGTCCGAATTCAGACCGACCACCAGGAATTCCCCCAGCGCCCGGGCCTCGGCCAGGTAGCGTACATGGCCCTGATGCAGCAGGTCGAAGCAGCCATTGGTGAAGACCACCCGGCCGCCGGCCCGACGGCTGGCCTCCACCGCCTCGGCGGCCTGGGTGGGGTTCATGATTTTTTCCCGATAATCGGACATGCCTACTCCCCGGATAGCGGTCGGATTCCCTTTTCATACCATGACCCTCCCGGCCCGGGCAAGAAGGCTTTTCGCTTGTTTTTGAGGCACTTTGTAGGTTGACAGCAGGCCAGGGGTCCCCTATGATGGAGACACCAGGGGCGATTAGCTCAGGTGGATAGAGCGTTGGTCTCCGGAACCAAAGGCCGGGTGTTCGAGTCACCCATCGCCCACCAAGGAAAATCAAGGGGCCGGGTCAATCCCGGCCTCTTTTATTTGCAGCACCGGCTTCTCCTTGACAGGCCAAGCCCCTTTTGCTTTATTGGGGCGGCGAAATCGGGAAGTCGCAGGGAGACCGTCTTGTACGAGCTGGCCACCGGGCCTCTGGCCTGGATCGCCTTTACCATCTTCATCGGAGGCATGATCGTCCGGGCCGTGCATCTGGTCGTGGTCGCGCGTCGGATGGACCGGGTCGTCTTCGATCACCTGAGCCTCAAGTGGTCGCTTTTGTCCATCGGCCGCTGGCTTCTGCCCTTTGGCAGCCGGTCCATGCGCGGCAACCCGGTCTTCACCGCGAGCGCCTTTGTCTTCCACGTCTGCCTGCTGGTCACGCCCCTCTTTCTTTTAGCCCATAACGTGCTTCTTAGCGAACGCTGGGGCCTGTCCTGGTGGACCCTGCCCGAGCATGTGACCGACGCCATGACCGCGCTCCTGTTCGTTTCGGCCCTGGTGCTGATCCTGCGCCGGGTCTTTTCGCCCGAGGTTCGGATCGTGACCACGGCCTGGGACTACGTGCTGCTGCTGTTGGTCCTGCTGCCGTTCGTGACCGGCTTCCTGGCCTATCACCAGTGGCTGAAGTACGAGGCCGTGCTGAGCGCCCACATCGTCTTCAGCGAAATTCTGCTGGTGGTCATCCCCTTCACCAAGCTCAGCCACGCCCTGCTGTTCTTCCTGACCCGGGCCCACATGGGCAGCGAATTCGGGCGGCGGGGGGCCAAGACATGGTAACGAACGCCCCGGCCCTGAACGTCGCAGAGGTTCGGGAGCGGCTGAAAGCCTTGCGGGGAGGGCGTTTCCGGGCTTGGCTGTCCATCTGCGCCCACTGCGGGCTGTGCGCCGAAAGCTGCTTCTTCTACCTGGCCCACGACCGGGACCCGGCCTACATGCCGGCTTACAAGGTGCGGCAGACCCTGGGCCGGTTGTACAAGACAAAAGGCAACCTCACCCGGGAGGACCTGGAAGCCATGGAGGCCGTGGCCTACGGCCAATGCACGCTCTGCCGCCGCTGCGCCATGCACTGCCCCTTCGGCATCGACCCGGCGGCCATGATCGCCGCGGCTAGAGCGGTGATGACCTCCCGGGACGTCCTGCCCGACGCGCTTCGGCAGATCGTGGCCAACTACCAGGCCACGGGCAACCAGATGGCCATTGACGAGGAAGAGTTCGCCGAGACCTGCGAATGGATGGCCGAGGAAGCGGCCGACGAGATGCCCGGCTTGACCATCCCCATCGAGCAAAAGGGCGCGGACATGCTGTACCTGATCAATGCCCGCGAGGCCAAATTCTATCCCCAGGACATCGCCGAGGCGGCCATGATCTTTCACGCGGCCGGCCAAAGCTTCACCTTTGCCCGGGGGGCCTGGGAGGCCACCAACCTGGCCATGTTCGCCGGGGACACGCGAACCGCGGCCGCCCTGGCCAAACGGGCCTATGCCGCGGCCCGGCGGCTGAAGGTGAACAAGATCGGCATGACCGAATGCGGCCACGCCTACCGGGCCATGCGCTACGAAGGCCCGTACTGGCTGGGGCTGCCCCACGGCGAACCGCCGGTCCCGGTGATCCACTCGGTCCAGCTTTTCGCCGAGTACATCCGTTCCGGGCGGCTGGTCATCGACCCGGCCAAGAAGATCACCGAGCCGGTCACCTACCAGGACCCGTGCAACATCTCTCGAAACGGCGGTCTGTGGGAGGACGCCCGCTTTCTACTGGATGCCCTATTCACCGACTTCCGGGACATGCAGCCCAACCGGGAGTATAACCACTGCTGCGGCGGGGGGGGCGGTTTCGTGCCCATGGGCGGGCCGTACAAGCGGCGGCGGATGGAGTCCGGCCGGGTCAAGGCCGAGCAGATACGAGCCACCGGGGCTCAGATCGTGGTCACGCCCTGCCACAACTGTTTCGATCAGATCAAGGATTTGAACGTAGAGTACGACCTGGGGGTGCGGGTTATCCACTTCAAGACCGTGCTGCCGTCCATGCTGGTCCTGCCCGATTCCATGAAACCCAAGCCGGAAGAGGCCAACGGCGGGGAATCCGAGACCGATCAATGAAGCGAAAGGCGCTATTCATTTTACTTTTGTCGGCCGTGATGCTCCTGGCCGCGGCGCTTGCCGTTCCGGGACAGGACGATCTCACCCGCCTCGAAAGCGACGCCTTCAAGAGCCGGCAGCGTCCGCCGGTTCCTTTTGCCCACGACAGCCACAACCAGGCCGCCGGGCTGTCCGAGGCCTGCGATCTCTGCCACCACGTCTATCGGGACGGGAAGCGCGTGGAGGACGAGAACTCCCTAGGCCAATCCTGTGGCGACTGCCACGCGCTCCACGAAAAAGGCCGGGTCCCCGGCCTGATGCGGGCCTACCACGGCCTGTGCACTTCCTGCCACCGCCAAAGCGGCTCCGGCCCGGTAACCTGCGGAGACTGCCACCCCCGACGTTCTTAGCGGCCGCCGCGGAGGACGGCCCGGCCGTCTCGCGCGGCCACGGCCAGCCCCGCGGAAATCAGCGTGGCCGCCATGAACACGGCCAGCACCTCGTGAAAAGCCGGCGGAATGGCCCCCCGGGCCGCATCGGCCGCGGTCAAGCCGGCGCCGCTCAACAAATCCCGGTGCGCGTCCAGGCGCAGGGCGAACAAAAGCCCGGCCAGGGCCGTGCCCAGGGACAGGGCCACGGAACGCTGGGTGGCGATCATGGCCGAGGCCGTGCCCAGCCGGTTCTGATCCACCGCGCCCATGATGGTGCTGTTGTTGGGCGGCTGGAACAGGCCCACGCCCAGCCCGTAGAGCAGGAGCACCAGCACGATATACTCCGTCCTGGTCTCCAGCCCGAAACCCTGCATCAGCCCGAAGGCCAGCGTCGTGATCAAGGCCCCCAGCGTGGCGAACCAGACCGAACCGAACCGGTCGGACAGCCAGCCGGCGATCGGCCCGCAGACAATGGTCCCCATGGAAACGATGGCCATGAAAACCCCGGTCCCGGCCGGATGCACCCCTTTGCCCTGCATCAGGAAAAAGGGCATGATCAGCGTGTAGGCCGGGTAGGCCAGAAAGGTGAAGAACAGGCTCGTCGCGGCCATGGTGAAGACCCTGTTCTTGAAGATGCCCAGGTCCAAAATCGGGTCCGCGGCCCGCTTTTCCACGGCCACGAAGGCGATCAGGCTCAAGGCCCCCAGGCCCATGGGCAGATAGGTCAGCCAGGGCGAATACCCGGCGCTTTTGAAATTGCTCACCCCGAACATCACGCCACACAGACCCACCGAGGACAAGACCGTGCCCCCCAGGTCCAGCGGCACCTTTTTCTCCAGAAGGCGGTCCTTGTTCAGAAGCATCAGCGCCAGGATGAAAGTCAACAGGCTGAACGGCGCCCGCAGCAGGTAAACGGCCCGCCAGTGCCAGGCCAGCAACAGCCCGCCCAGGATAGGCCCGGTGATGAATCCGGCCGAGACGGACATGCCCAACAGGCCCAGGCCCCGGCCCCGCTCCTGGGGCGGAAAGGCTTCGGCCACGATGGCCGTGCCGCAGGAGATGGTCATGGCCGAACCCACGGCCTGAAGCACCCGGAAGCCCACGAGCTGCGGCAGGCTCTGGGCCAGGGAGCAAAGTCCCATGCCCACGGTGAAGACCATGGCCCCGATCGAATACAGCCGCCTGCGGCCCATGCGGTCGCTCAGACGACCGAAGACCAGCATCAGGCTGGTGGTGGTCAGGGTGTAGGCCAGGGTGACCCACATGACCTGGGTCAGGGGGGCCTGAAAGGCCCGGGTCAGCACCGGGAAGGACAGGTTGTTGATGCTCATGTCCATGGTGCCCATGGCCGTGCCCAGGGCCACGGTCAGCAGGGCCTTGTATTTATAAGCCGGGTCCTCATGTGGGGCCGGCATTTGCCTTTCCTGTTCGTTCATGTCGCCTTCCCGTCTCCGCCGGTCGGCGGACGCAAGCCTTAAGGCTACCACACCCCGGCTGCCGGGCCAAAGAAATTCAGGGGAACTTTTACCCTCCAAATCCTTTTTCCAGCGCGCCCCCACGCCCAGCGGCGGCTTGACAGGTTTCTCCGGCGGTCCGTATAATTGTCAGATTAAGCACCGGGGAGCAACGGACCGATCATGGCGGTACAACCCATCAGCGGGTCTTCGGCGGAGCCTGATCGTGGGGGGGAAAGCGACCAGCCCTACGTGCCCCGCCCGCCCGAGGCTCACGCCGAAGCGCCGCGCGCTTCCATCGACCCGGACCGGTCCAAGGGTTGGATTCGGCGCATCCTGCCCATCATGCTGGCCCACAAGCGCGTCTTCGGCACCGCGCTCGTCTGCGCCTTCCTGGCCCTCATGTTCCAGATCGCCGCGCCTCGCGTGGTCATGCAGGCCATCGACCACGGTCTGGTCCGAAAAGTCACGCCCATCTGGATTTTCGCCGTCATCCTGATCGGCCTGGCCGTGGGCCGGGGCGTTTTCGGCTTCATCTTCCGTTACGGGCTGTTCGGCACGGCCTACCGCATCGAATACGACCTCCGGTCCATCATGTACGAGCACCTGACCCGGATGTCGTTTTCCTTTTTCGACCGGATTCAGTCCGGCCAGATCATCTCCCGTTCCAACTCGGACATCCGGGCCGTGCAGATGCTTTTGGTCTTCGGCCCCTTCATGTTCATCAACATGGCCAGTTTCCTGGTGGCCCTAGGGCTGATGCTGACCATCCACGTCAAGCTGGCCCTGGTCGCGCTCCTGCCTCTGCCTTTGGTTTACTTGACCGGCCTGCGCATGCGCAGCCTGATGTTCCCCATCTCCTGGATCGTGCAGGCCCGGTTGGCCGAACTGGCCACCATTGTCGAGGAGAATATCACCGGGGTGCGCGTGGTCAAATCCTTCGCCGCCGAGAAAAACCAGATCGGGCTGTTGGCCAAGACCGCCCAGCGGCTGCGCTGGGCCGCGATCAAGCAGATCGGGGTCCGGGCCCAGTTCGCGCCCATCATGGAGAACCTGCCCCGGCTGGCCATGGCCCTGGTCTTCCTCTACGGCGGGTCCCTGGCCCTCAAGGGGCAGGTGACCATCGGCACCCTGGTGGCCTTCAACGCCTACGTGCTCATGCTCCAGGCCCCGTTCCGCATGCTCGGGTTCTTGATGATGATGAGCCAGCGCTCGGCCGCCTCGGCCGAACGCATCTTCGAGATTCTGGACGAGACGCCTCAGGTGGCCGACCGGCCGGAGGCAACGCACCTGCTTTTCCCGAGGGGCGAGGTCGAATTCCGGGACGTGACCTTCGCCTACGCCGACGGGCCGCCCGTGCTGAAGAACCTGAACCTGGCGCTCAAACCGGGCGAGACCGTAGCCGTGGTTGGCCGCACCGCCTCGGGCAAATCCACCCTGGCCCGGCTGCTGCTGCGCTTCTATGACGTCCAGGAGGGCGCGGTGCTGATCGACGGCCGGGACGTACGCGATCTGACCCAGACCAGCCTCCGGGCCGAGGTGGGCATCGTTCTGGACGAGCCCATCCTGTTTTCGACCACCATCCGCGAGAACATCAGCTACGGCCGACCCGAGGCCACCTTCGAGGAGATCGAGGCCGCGGCCCGGGCCGCCGGCGCGGACGGCTTTATCCAGGCCATGCGGGACGGCTACGAAACCGTGATCGGCGAGCGGGGCTACACCTTGTCCGGCGGGCAGCGGCAGCGCGTGGCCATCGCCCGCACGCTCCTGACCAACCCGCGCATCCTGATCCTGGACGACGCCACCAGCTCGATCGACGTCAAAGTCGAGCAGGAGATTCACGAGGCCCTGCGGGGCCTGATGAAAGGCCGCACCACGCTCATCATCGCCCACCGGCTCTCAACCATCAGCCTGGCCGACCGGGTCGTGCTGCTGGACGAAGGCCGGGTCGTGGCCCAAGGCGCCCACGAGGAACTGCTGCGCACCGAGCCCCGTTACGTCGAGGTTCTGGCCCGGGCCGAGGCGGAGAAAAAGCCCGCAGGGGAAAAACCCCGAAAGAGGCCGGCCGTCGAAGCGGGCCGGCCGGTCCTGGAACCGCTGTCCGAGGTCATAAAAGAGGTGAGCGGCGATGGCTAGCGGGTGGGGTTTCGGCGGTTCGTCGTCGCAGCAGAGCCGGGCCTCGGGACTGCCCTTTGCCGGCATTCCGCCCGAGCTTTTGGCCAACGCGGACAAGATTCTGGCCAAGGAGCCGGAGCACGCGCCCATCCCCTTCACCTTCAGCCAGGTGGTGGCCGACTGGCGTCCCCTGACCTTGCTGCGCTTCATCGGGCCGCACTGGCCCGCGCTGCTCGTGGCCTTTGTCCTGGTGGTGCTCGAAATTCTGGCCCAGCAGGCCGGGCCGCTGCTGACCAAGATCGGCATCGACCGGGGCATCGTGGCCAAGGACATGCATGTGCTGCTCATGGTGGCCCTGGCCTACGTCGGGTCGGTCGGGGTGAACGTGGTCACCGGATTTCTGCGGCTCACCTGGACCGGGCGGGTGGGCGAGCGGCTCATGCTCACCCTCCGCATCCGGGTCTTTTCCCACCTCCAGCGGCTGTCCATGGACTTTTTCACGGACGAGATGGCCGGCCGGCTGATGACGCGCATGACCAGCGACATCGAGGCCCTATCCCAGCTTTTCCACGAGGGCTTGATCAACCTGGTAGTCCAGGGCCTGACCATGGTCTTCGTCACCGTGGTCCTGTTCAAACTGAACGCGACCCTGGCCCTGATCATGATCCTGGTGGTGGTGCCGGCCATGACCGTGCTGACCATCTGGTTCCGGCGGGCCTCGGACCAGGGCTACATGGTCGTTCGGGAGCGCATCGCCGACCTTTTGGCCGACTTCCAGGAAAGCCTGACCGGCATCCGGGTCATCACCTCGCTCAACCGGCAGCGCTTCAACGTGGTCCAGCACCGCAACATCGTCGGCCGCCACCGCGACGCGAACCTGTACACGGCCCGGATCGGCGGCTTCTACAGCTCGGCCTCGGATTTCATCGGCATCACCGGACAGGCCATCATCTTCCTGGTGGGCGGGACCATGTTTCTGAAGGGCGGCTTGTCCATCGGCGAGCTGACCGCCTTTATCCTGTATCTGACCTCGTTTTTCGCGCCCATCCAGCAGCTCGTCCAGCTGTACAACACCTACCAGCAGGGTCAGGCGGCCATCACCAAGCTACGAGGCCTGTTGTCCACGCGCCCCTCGGTGGAGGAGGACGCCGAGGCGATTGAGATGCCGCCCATCGAGGGGGCCATCGATTTTAAGCACGTCACCTTCGGCTACGCATCGGGTCAACCCGTGCTCGAAGACCTGAACCTGAGCATCAGCCCCGGCGAAACCTTCGCCCTGGTGGGCGAGACCGGCGCGGGCAAGTCCACCATCGCCAAGCTGGTCATCCGCTTCTACGATCCCGAAGCCGGCCGGGTCAGCATCGACGGCCTGGACCTCACCAAGGTGACCCTCGAATCCCTGCGCCGGCAGCTCGGCTACGTACCCCAGGAACCCTTCCTCTTCGCCGGCACCATCCGCGACAACATCGCCTTCGGCCGGCCCGAGGCCTCGGCCGAGGAAGTGCGCGAAGCCTGCCGGGCCGTGGGCATCCTGGACCTGATCGACCAAATGCCCCAGGGCATCGACACCTTTGTCCACGAGCGCGGGGCCTCGCTTTCCTCGGGCGAACGCCAGCTTCTGGCTCTGGCTAGAGCCTTTCTGGCCAAACCCCGGGTCATCATCCTGGACGAGGCCACCTCCAACCTGGACCTGGCCTCCGAAGCCCGCATCGAACGCGCCCTGGACGTGGTCCTCGAAGGCCGCACGGCCATCATCATCGCCCACCGTTTGACCACGGCCATGCGCGCCGACCGCATCGCCGTCATCCACCAGGGCCGCGTGGCCGAACTGGGCACGCACGAGGAACTGCTGGCCCTGGGCGGCATCTACGCCGACATGTACGCCACCTGGGTGCGCCACGCCGAGTCCGGCCCGGGCGAAACCGCGACCGAGGCGAACGAATAAAGGCGTTTTTTGGGGGAACCTTTTTGACTTGCGAGACCGAGGCCAAACACAGGATGCCGAGACGAAATCGAGAAGGGTGAGGATCGAAGCCGCAGGAATAGCCATCCTATTCCGAGGACTTCGAGCCGAAGTCCGACAAAGATTTCGGCCGGAAGCCGAAGTTTGACCCGGTCTCGAAAAAGGGTTCCCCCTTACCCCCTCCAAAAAACTTCAATTTGTGGTCTGTTTTTCGCTTCGCGAAAACCAGACCACGGGGTTTTTCTGTGGGTTGGGTAAAGCGAAGCGAAACCCAACATTAGCATTGGAAAACCAGAAACGAAAATTGTAGGGGTCGTTCGCGAACGACCCTTACAGCCCTGCTCGCTCCTGGACTCAGCCCCGGAACGAAAAAAATTTTAACGCCGTTGGTTCGTCGTGGCGACCTTACTTCCCGCCGTTGGGGCGTGGAGGCTGCCATTTCGGCTGGCGCGCTTGGAATGTGGCGATCGTGTCGATGTTGAAATAGATTTCGCTTTCCTTGCCCGTCTCCTGATCGGACACGGTCAAAAGATCGTAGCTGTGTCCGTTGCTGGAGACCAGCTTCCGGCCTCGGAAGCGATAACCGAACGTCACCAGAAGACCGTATTCTTCAAAAGTCGAAATAACCTTGTAGGCCGATTCCGGTTTGGCGCCGTCGCCGCTGCCCAGGATGGAATCGATCACGCCCTTGGCGTAGGCCAGGTGGTACTTCTTCATGGTGGGGTTGTTCTTTTTGCCATAGACCGAGGCGCTGATCATGTGGGCTTCAATATCGTACGGGCAACCGTTCAGCAAAATCTCGGCCGCCTCCAGCGCGTCTTCATATCGCTTGCCCTGGAAGGCTTTGCGCATGGTCGCTCGAACGCCCAGGGCGCAGGAGGGCGTGTAGTATTTGGAATTGGCGTAGTCCATGCGGAGCTTGGTGAAGTCCACGGCCATGCCCCCATCCTGGGTTTCCTTGACCAGCATTTGGTAATGTTTGGCGTCGGTCTGAAAGGCGGCTCTAGGCGGGGTGGCGCAGTTGCTCACCAGAAGACCGATGAGAAGGCAGACCAGGGCTGACAGGGTTTTTTTCATTTTCCCCCTCTGTATCGTCAGATATTGGGTTTATTGGGTTTCAAGCACGAGGACCGAACAGGGCCGTGCCCACGCGGATGAGCGTGGCGCCCTCCTCGATGGCCGCCTCGAAATCTCCGGTCATGCCCATGGACAGCTCGGGCGGCTCGGGTGAGAGCCGGGCCTTGAGTTCCTTGAGGGCCGCGAAATAGGGTCGGGCCTGGTCCGGCGCGTTGAAATGGGGCGGCAGGGTCATGAGGCCCGTGAGTTCAAGCCCGGCCAGTTCGCGGACCTGGGCCGCCAGGTCCGGGACCTGGTCTGGGGAAGCGCCCGACTTGGAGGCCTCCCCGGCCAGATTGACCTGGATGAACACGGGCAGTCGCTTGCCCAGGGCCTCGGCCCGGCGGGACAGTTCCCGGGCCAGCTTGGCGCTGTCCACCGAATGGACCGCGTCGAAAAGCCGCACGGCCTGGCCGGCCTTGTTGGATTGCAGGTGTCCGATGAAATGCCAGGAAACGGGCGGAGAGGAAGAAAGCCCTTCGATCTTGGACCGGGCCTCCTGAACGTAATTTTCGCCGAAGACGGCCAGCCCCGCCTGGACCGCGGCCTCGATCACGCCGAGCGGCTGGGTCTTGGTCACGGCCACCAGGGTTACGTCCGCCGAACTCCGGCCCGCGCGGGCGCAGGCCCCTTCGATGCGCTCCCGAAGACGCTCGAAACGACGGGCGATTTCGGACGTCAAAGCCGCGGACGTCGGTGCGGACCCGGTCATTTTTCAGGAAGGAAGAATTCGGACACGTCCACACCCACCTTGGCCGGACTCAGCACTTCCACGATCTTTCGTTCCGTGTACTGGGGATCGCCCAGGTCCATGATCTCGGTCTTGGACAGGGTGTAGCCGTACTCGTTAACCACGAGCCGAAGAACGGGCCGCAGCAGGCTGGACCGGTTCACGTCCACCACCAGACCGACCTCGTCGGTGTTGAGGCGGACCAGGGTGCCGGCCGGGTAGATGCCCATGCACTGGATGAACCGCTCGACCCACACCGCGTCGAAGTGCGTGTCGCGCAGGGTGAAGACGATCTTGAGGGCCTCGTGCGGCAGCGCGGCCCGGTGGTAGATGCGTTCGCTGGACAGGGCGTCGTACACGTCCACCATGCCCATGATGGTCATGAAGGCCTGAATCTGCTTGCCTTCAAGTCCGTCCGGATACCCACTGCCGTCCAACCGCTCGTGGTGATGCAGGGCGATGTCGATGGAGGCGTCCGGCACGACTTCCGCGCTTTCGAGAATCCGGGCGCCCAGGACGGGGTGGGTTTTCATCACCGCGAATTCTTCGTCGGTCAGGCGGGCCGGCTTGTTCAGGATTTCCAGAGGGATGCCGGTCTTGCCCACGTCGTGCAGCATGGCCCCCAGGCCCAGGAGGCTCAGGTTGTCCCGGGACAGGTGCAAATTGCAGCCGAAGGCCACGGCCAGCGCGGCGGTGTTGAGCGAGTGGGTAAAGGTGTAGTCGTCGTAGGTCTTCAGCTTGGACAGGGTCAGGGTGGCGTCGAAATTGCGGAAGGCCGAATCGATCATGTCCTCGATGGTGTCCTGCACCTTGGGCACGTTGATCTGGCGGCCGGCCCGAAGGTCGGTCATGAATTCCTTGGAGGTTTGGAGGGCGGAGAGATAGACCTTGCGGGCCCGGGGCATTTCCTCGTCGAGGGGGACTTGAACTTCGAGAGGTCTGGGCAGTCTGACGGCCGGTTGCGCGGCGGAGGGGGCCGGTTGGGGCGGCGCCGGGCCGACCGGAGAGGGTTGCATCTCGGAGAGAGCCGGCGCCAGGTCCCGGGCCTTCACCCCCCGGGCCTCGTCAATGACCACCTCGTCGATGCCGTACTCCCGGAGCTGCTCGATCTCCTGTTTCGACGTGATCAACCGGCTGCCCTTGGCCCAGGGATGGTCGAACCAGCGGCGTCCCACGTCGTGGACGTACATGCCCACGCTCAGGTCCTGAACGGGTACCTTTTTCAAGTTGCCGCCGGAATCGTCCGTTTTGGCCACGTTTCAGCCTTCCGCTCTTGAAAAGAACAGGAATGGCGGGGAGAAACCCGTCTTCCACCCGGCCGCATCCATCCCGAGATGGACCGCCCCGATCTCAAGGAACGGCACTTCTCCTTGCTATCGGTTCACCGAATCCCGCATACTATGCCGGAAAAGATACCAATAAAGCGGCCCGTCTTCAAGAAAAACCGCACACCTTTCGCCGAGCGACAGGTCCGCGCCCCGAGGGCCCGGCGGGCCAAGGAGGTCACGGGATGAGGCCGCGGGTCCGAAGCAGCTCGATCACCTCGGCCAGAGGCAGCCCGACCACGTTGGTGTAAGAACCGCGAATCCTCCGGATCATGCCCGCGCCCCGCCCCTGAATGGCATAGGCCCCGGCCTTGCCCAACGGCTCCCCGGACCGGACGTAAGTTTCGACGTCGTACGCGGAGAGCAGCCGAAATTCCACCTCGGTGCGGGCCGAAGCGAAAGTTTCCTCGGACCGCTGGTGGTTGGCCAGGCAGTAGCCGGTATAGACCTCGTGCACCCGGCCGGAAAGCCGGCCGAGCATGGCCTCGGCCTCGGCCTCGTCGGCCGGCTTGCCCATGATCTCCCGCCCCAGCACGACCACGGTGTCGGCGGCCAGAACCCAGGCCTCAGGGTCGCGCTGGGCGCACCAAGCCGCCTTGGCCCGGGCCAGGCGCTCGACATGGCCTGGCGGGGATTCGTTCGGGCCGAGCGTTTCGTCCACGGGCGTGGGCCGCACCTCGAAAAGGATGCCGGCCAGGCCGAGGAGCATCTTGCGCCGGGGCGAGGCCGAGGCCAGGATCAAGGGCCGGCCGCCGGTCACGTGGCTTGTTCCTTGGACCCCAGGCCGAACAGACGGCGGGCGTTGGCCGTGGTCGCGGCCGCCACCTCTTCGAGGGACAGGCCCTTGACCTTGGCCACCGCCTCGGCCGTGAAGCGGACAAAGGCCGGCTCGTTCCGCTTCCCCCGGTGCGGCATCGGAGTCAGAAAGGGTGCGTCCGTCTCGACGAGCAGCCCGTCCAAGGGAACCTGCTCCACCACCCGCCGGAGCGTCTCGGCTTTGGGATAGGTGACCGTGCCCGGAATGGAGATGAAAAATCCCAGGTCCAGGAAACGGCGGGCCAGATTGAAATCTCCTGAAAAGCAATGAATCACTCCGCCGTGCAGCCGCGAACGGACCTCGGCCAGGTGGGCGTAAACCTGGTCGTGGGCCTCCCGGTCGTGAATGACGAGAGGCAGGCCCAGGTCCAGGCCTAGGCGGATGAGATCGTCAAAGGCTTTTTCCTGCACGTGGCGGGGAGAAAGGTCGCGGTAGAAGTCCAGGCCGATCTCGCCGAAGCCGACCACCGGGTGGCTGCGGCCCAGGTCCCGCAGGGCTTCCAGGGCGTCTAGGGTGAGGCTGTCGGCTTCGTGCGGGTGAAAACCGATGGTGGCCGAGATGAAGTCGTGCTCGGCGGCCAGGGCGATGGCCTTCCGGGAGCTTTCGACCGTGATGCCGATGGTCACGATGTGCACCAACTCGGCTTCCACGGCCCGCAGCAGGACCTCTTCCCGGTCGCGTCGAAAATCCTTCAAGTCCAGGTGAGCATGCGAATCGATGAGTTCCACGGCGCCTCCTTGTCCGCGGCCGGCCTGCCGGAGGGAATCCACAACACTATAATCCGAGATGGGGTTCGGGGCAAGCCGCGTTGCCTGAAGTCGCCGGAATCAAGCGGCGGTCGGCAGGCTCCGATGAAGCAGTTCGATGGTCATGATCTTCTTGATTTCGGCCGCATAGTTGCCGCGGCCGTGGATATGGTCCTCCACGGCCCGGGTCAGAAAGGCCGGGTTCCAGTAGGGGCGTTCCAGGGTGGCCGGGTCCAGGAGAACGTCCCGAACGTACCCGGCCAGCTCCCGGCCGAACCAGAGACGATAGTGGTGATAACGGTTGAGGCCCCGGGAGAGGCGCGCGGGATGAAACGGTCCGAGCCGGGCGTCCAGCCGCGCCCAGCGGTGGGGGAGCGTGTCCCGGTTATAGTGGTAATCCACCTGGTTGACCGTTTGATACGCGGCTCTCACGGCCCGGTCCAGCCAGGACGGACCCGGACCCAGGAGGCCCTGGTCGGTTCTGAGGCGCAGAAGATGGGGCGCGGTCTGGCGCAGGACCTCGATCTGACCGGCGTAGCCGATCAGGGCCGAGGCCGGGGCCTGGTGGAGCAGACCGATCAGGTCCCGGTCCAGATAGGGGCTTCGCACCTTGATTTGGGAGCGTTCGACCAGGAGGAAGCCGGCCCAGATGGTGGGGATTTCCTCGAAGAGAATGAAAGGCAAGAGCCGTCCCGACTTGGGGCGGGGCAGACGGTCCCGAGCCAGGACCACTTCCCGCCGGAAATCGGGATCGAGCAGGCGAAGATCGAAGCGGGCCGGACGCATTTGACTGAAACCTCGCAGGACCTGGCTGCCGTACTTGCCCGTCAGACGGACCGGCGCCACGGCCGCGGCCATCCGGTTGAGGGGGATCAAGTGGGCCAGGTCCACGTCGGCCACGCCGTCGGTGAGATGCACGGTCTTTTCGGCCCAGGTGGGAAAATCGCGGAGATAGGCGCGCCCCACCCGGAACACCCGGTGGGACTGCCCGCAGGCCCCGGCCACCCGCCTGGCCGTGCGGGCGTCCAGGCTTTGGCGGTACATGCCGCTGAAGGTGTAGGTGGGCAAGCGGCCCGGTTCGGGTTTGAGCGCGGCCAGGAGCAGGCGCGTGTCCACGCCGCCGGTCAGGGACAACCCCACTCCGTCCTCCCCGGCGTAACGCGGCGCGATCCGGACAAAGGTCTCCCCAAGTTCCCGGACGAATCGCTTCCGATCCAGCATGGGCCGGCCCTCCCAGTCGTGGGGCGAAAAGGCGCGGCCCTTTTCCAGCCCGGACCGACCGAAACGCCACAGGGACCCGCCGGGGACCCGATCCACGCCTCGGAAATAGGACCCATGGTTCGACACGTGATTCAGGGCGATGTAATCGGCCAGGGACTCGGCGCGGAACTCCCGCAGGCTCGGCGACACGGCCAGCAAGGCCTTGGCCTCGGAGGCGAAGTACAGCGCTTCCCCGCTGTCGTGAAAATAAAGGGGCAGCATCCCGTAACCATCGTTGAACAGATAAATTTCTTCCCGAGCGCCGTCCAGGAGAAGGCCGTTGTACCAGCCGTTCAACTGCCTCAGGCCGCGCTCCCCAGAACGCTCGTAGGCGAGGACCACCCGATCGGCGTCGCTTTGGCCGGACGGCCGAGACCCGTCCTCGAAGACCTCGCCGTCCAGGGCGCAGACCACGTTCCCGTCGTCGCTTCTGGCCGGACCCTGGGACTGGCCGTCGCCGCCCAGTGACACCTGGCCCAGGAAAAGACCGATTTCGTCCCGCGCAAAGAGAAAGGTACGATGGGAAGCCTCGTGCTTCATGGCCGCGACCATGCGCGCCAGGCAGGCCTCCCAGCCCGGGTCCCGCCTTTTGGCCACGATGCCCGCCAGTCCAGGCATGGCTCCTCCTCGATCGCCTCAATCGGTTGGGATGAAATCGGGATATTATACCATAACCTCGCCGGCAAGGATGCGCTGGCGGGCTGGGGTCAAGGCGGGATGTTCAGGCTTGGCGTCTTTCGTGGTTTAATTTCTTTTCGCGCCGCGCACCAGGCGCTCACTCGCCTTTTAAATCCGGTTGCGTTTTTGGAGGAAGACGCGTTGCAGCTCGGTCAGGGTGTTTCTCAACAGCGCCCTTTCGTCCCGGTCCAGGATGGAAAAACGGAAACCATAATGGATGCGGCCGGTTTGCGGCTCGACAAAGGTGCGCACCATCGTGATCTCCTCCAGCATTACCTGGCGCACATCGTCCTCCTGGATGATCACCGTCAGGTCCACGTTGGAGCGAATCTGACCCTCTTCGAGCAACGGCGCGGATTCCCGTTTTTCGGCGATGGCCAGGGCGCCGCCCAGGCTGAGGTTGACCAGGGAGAATCGAAGCAGCTCCTTGCCGGCCTTGAAACTTAAATAACTCCCGGCCGGCGGGACCAGCCGAAAGGAATCCCGACGCTGGACCCGCTCCACCACAGGGGGCAGCGGAATCAGGATATCCCGACCCACGGTCTGGCCGCCCAAGGTGTGGAAAATGTACAACAGACGGTCCTCGCCCGTGAACTCGAATCGCATCCGCCAGGGTTGAAGCCCCTCGGCCGCCTCCCGGAATCCTGACGGCGGGTCGATGGAAAACACGGACACCCCGCCCATGGACCGGGTGCCGAGAACCAGGGTCAGCCGTTCGAAGTCGCGGTTGAGCAGGTTGAGTTGAAGCGAGGTCTGTTTCTTTTGCAGGTCCCGAAACAGATTTCGGAGCTGCCGCCCCTGAATCAATTCGGCGTCCAACCTGCTTGGATAGAAATCGCCCACGGTCTTCCTCGTCCGGGGTTTGTGCAAAAGTGTAATTCGTGACCGGCTTCGGGCCGGATCGTGGAGGGCCTTTCAGCCGCCGGTCACGTAATCCTTTAAAAATATTAAATTATAGGGGCCATTGTCAAGCTGTAACCGCCCTCTTTAGTGGGTCAGTTTAAGGATTCGGGTTTCCCTTGCCAAATGCCCCTATTCGACTGCAATCTGTTTTTCACCGCCACCCAAGCCCAATTCGTCATTCCCGCGGAAGCGGGAATCCAGGCGTGAAACCTCCCAACGTGGCGGCGCCTCCCAAAAACCATTCGCCCGCCGTGGTTTTCATTTCGAGGCAGTTCGGACTCCCAGTTGTCCAAGACTGGATTCCCGCCTGCGCGGGAATGACGGTTCAAACTCCAGGGGAGCGAAACAGGTTACTCCGGCGCAAACGAGGGGCCGAAATTCCGGAGAATCTGCCCACGCTCCGGTCTTCGCTTCACAGCGGCCATGACCCAAAAAAATATGAAAATTCCCAAACTGACTCACTACCACCAAGCTTTGGATTTGACACGACGACGGCCCCCTGCTATGTTCCATTCAATTGGAATCATTACCTCTCTCACCACAGGAGGTCGTGCCGTGACGAGCACCAAATGGAGGACCGGCTCGGGTTGGCGGGTCCGCGTGTGCCTGTTGACCCTGGCCTGCGGAATCATCCTTTGGGGCCTGGGCTGCTCCGTGAGCCTGGCCGCGGTGGTCCCCTCCAGCCGAGCCGTGGAGAAAAGCGTCCCGCCCATCGATTACAGCGACTTGGATACCTTCGACCGTTCCCTGTCCGGCGCTTTGAGGGGCCGCGCGTCCAACGTGACCGTGCAATTCGTGGTGCCGACCACGGTCAACGAAATCCCGGCGCGCATGGACAAGTGGCTGAGCATGGTGGAAAAATACGGCGGTCAGGTGAAAGCCGCCCCGGACCCGGACATCCCCGCGACTTCCCGGGGAATGATCTCCGACGTGATTTCCCTGGTCGTGGGCGCGTACAACCTGGCCAGGGAAAAAATCCTGTACGGGCCGAGCGAGAATTACAACGCCACCGTCTATTACGAGCGCGGCTCCGGGCGCATCACCCGGGTCGTCTTCAGCAAGAAAAACTAGCGTCGTCTCACTAGGACCCGCTCACTTGTCGGGTTCAAGCCGGTCGATCATCTCCTGAGCGGCCCGGACGCCCTGCGGGTCCTCCCCGCCGGTGCTCACGGACAAGGCCCGGCGGAAAAAGGACAGGGCCTCGTCCCGGCGATCCTGGGCCAGGGACAGGCGGCCAAGGCCCATGAGGTCCAGGGCCAGGGCGCGGCTCAGGCCGAGCTGCTTGTCCAGGGCCAGGGCCTCCTGGTAATGGGCCCGGGCCTCGGGATACACCTTGAGAGTTGTCTTGGCCTCGGCCAGCAGCCGCAGGGCGCTGGCGGTCTGGGCGAAATCTTCCTGACCGCGGCTGAGGCTGAGGGCCGTCTGTCCGGCCTCGACCGCGGCTGCGGCCTGGCCTTCCAAGAGGGCGATCCGGCCCTTGACCGTGTAGATTCTCCCTCCCAAACGGCAATCCGGCGCGCTGGTGCAAAGGGCCAGGGCCTGGTCGGCCCACGCCCCAGCCGTGTCCAGCCCGCCCTCGTCCCGATAGACCAGGGCCTTGACCAGGGCCGCGCCGGCCTTGCGCGAAGGCGAATAGGCCACGTGGGTCGTTTCGAGCACCTCGTCGGCGGTGCGCAGGGCCTTTTCCGGCTGGCCCAGGCGTCGGTAAACGGCCGCGATATTGACCAAATGGATGGCGGTCAGGTCCACGTCCTCCACGGCCCGGCTGGCTTGGAGAGCCTGGGTGAAAAGCGCCAGCGCCTGGGGGTAGCGGCCCTTGTCATAGGCGGCTTTGGCTTTGCGGGCCAGGTTGTCTTCCCTTTGGTGATAGGCCGTGGGAATCTGCCGGCCGCCGCCGCAGCCGGCCAGGGCGAACAGCAACAGGACCAGGCAGGCCAGCGCGGCTTTCGCCGGTCCCCAGGGATGTCCGCAGGCGCGGGGTGCGTCAGTCATCGGTGTTCACTTTCAGTTGTTTGTCGTCCGGGGAGAGCGTCTTGGGCCGGAGCAGCCAGACGCTTTGGCGCAGCGTATCCACCATTTCCTGGGTGTCGTTCAAGAGCGCCCGGCTTTCCTCGACCATGCCCGGCATGGTGGCGGTGGTTTGTTCCACGGTCTCGGTGGTCTTGCGTACGTTCTCCATGGTCTGGTTCGCGGTCTTCATGATGGATTCCACGTTGGTCCGCATATCCGCCACGGTCTGGTCCACGTTCTGGACCGTGCCGTTGACGTTCTTGAGCAGGTTGTCCACCTGGCCCAGCACGTCGGTGTTGATCCTCTGGCTGAGGCCCTCCAGCGAAGTCCCCAGGCTTTTCACCGAACTTCCGATGGTGTCCATGTTCTTGCGGGTCGTGGCCGTGACCGTGGGGATGTCGGTCCGGAGTTCGGCCATCATCTGACTCGTGGTTCTGAGCGTGTTCTTCAGGTCCCCGTTCTGATCGTTCAGATCGCTGATGATGCCCTTGATGTCGGTGATGATGGGCAGAATCTGGGCTTGCAGCTCGTTGACCACGTCGCTGATCGCTTTTTCACGCACAAAGGCGATGCGGTCCCCGGTCTCCAGTTGACGTTCCTGGGGGGAGCCCAGGGAGATGTCGATGATGCCGGAGCCGATGATGCCCTCGGATTTCAGCGCCGCCTTGGAATCGGCCCGCACCCATTTCATGTGGGTGCGGTTGATGGCCAGATCCACCACCACTTTGCCCAGATCGTCCATGGAGACCTTGGTCACCTTGCCGACCTTGAAGCCCCGCACCTTGACCGACAGCCCCTCGCTGAGGCCCGTGCCGTTGTCGGCCATGAAAAAGATCCGGGTCTTGGGCGTGAACAGGTCCTGCTGTATGCCGATGAAAACCAGCATGGCCACGATCCCGACGATGGCCAGCAGAATGAAGGTGCCCACTTTCTGCTCGACTTGGATGAATCGAGGGTCCCTTTCCATCATGATATTCATGAGATCACGCCCCTTCCCTTTTGCCTCAAAACAAGGTCGGCCTCGAGGTCCGGCCAGGCCTGTTCGTCCGGGCCGACATACACCGAGGTCCGGCCGGCCACGGCGGCGTGGAATTCCCGGGTCAGTCCGAGCACGCGCTTCGAAACCTCGGCGGTGAGCTGTTTCAACATCTCCTCGAAAATCATGAGTTCCGGCTCCATGAGCATGGCCCGCACCAGGGCCATCAGCCGTCTCTCGTGCGCGGGCAGGTTGCCGGGAAGCTGGTGCACGTAGTCGGCCAATCCCTCGGCGTCGAAACCCAGGTGTGTGAGCCAGTCCGCCACTTGCCGCCCGACCTCCTCGGGCGGCACGCCCTTGTGGTACCACAGGGGCAAAGCGATGTTCTCCCAGACCTTCAGGTTGCTGATCAGCCCGCCCTCGCCATGCACCAGCCCCACCCGCTGATACAGTTCAAGGGCCTCCAACTCGGAAATCCCCCAGATGTCCCGGCCGAAAAGCAGGATGCGACCCTTGTCCGGTTTCACGTGACCGGCCAGGACCTGGACCAGGATTTGCTTTTCGTAGGCCGCCTCGGTCACGATCTTGCACACCGTGCCGGCCTCGATCTGAAAGGTCAGCCCCCTAAACGGACCCACGGACACGTCCTCGAAGCGAATCATAGGAAAGACACCACCGTGATCAGACCGTCGAAGATAAAAATGAAGAACAGGCTTTGCATCACGGCCGCGGTCGTGGTCTGAGGGATTTCCGTGATCGAATGTTGGACCCGCTGGCCGTGGTAGCAGGAGGTCGCGGAGATGAGCAATCCGAAAATCAGGGCCTTCACGGCCGAGACGCCCACCTCGCCGAAGCTGAGCGCCTCGAAGACGTTCTTGAAGTGCTGGATGAGCGGGGTGTCGAGGAGCACGGACGAAAGGGCGAGGCCGCCGAAGATGGCCGCGAACTGGAAATAGAAGGTCAGGAAGAAGACCGAGACGGTCACGCCCAGCACGCGGGGCATGATGAGATAGCCGAGGGGATCGATGCCCATGGACCTGAGGGCGCCGATCTCGCCGCTGACCTTCATGGCGGCCAGCTCCGAGGTCACGGCCGTGCTGCTGCGGGCGATGATGAAGATGGCCGAGATGAGCGGCCCCATCTCCCGGATCGTGGTCCAGACCAGCATGCGCTGGACCAGCGGCGAATGCAGCCCCACGAAGTTCGACACCTGGGTGATGATGACGATCCCGATCAGGGCCGCGATGAGCGTCACCTTGGACAGGGCCTCGATCCCGCTGAAATAGATCTGGCGGTAGAGCACCTGACGGACCGGGGCGATATGCAGCGCCCTGAGGTGCAGGGCCGCGATCCACAAGAGGCCGAAGACCCCGACCGTGTGGGTCCAGGCGCCAATGGTCTTCTCCCCGATCTTCTGGGTGCTGATCATCTGCAGGCGCACGTCACGATCCTTCCCGCCAAGATACGTACCGCATCCGCGTTCGTTTTCCCCATCCTGTCGTTCGGTTCAACATAACCAAAGCCGGCCGCCTTGACAAGACGGATTTGTCCGGATCGAGCTTCATCGCCCGAGTTCGGGAAGAAAGCCAAGCGGAAAATTTCAAGCGAAACGGTGATCCTGCCAGCCGGGCAAAAGCATGTCCCGCCCCATCCGGAGAAAGTATTCGTCGGTCATGCCGGCGATGAAGTCGCGCACGATCTCGGGCGGGGAATGGTCGGCCAGGTATTCCGGGGCCATGTCCTTGATGAACTCGGCGCAAATGGGGCTGTCCTCCCGGCCGGCCGTAAGGTCATCCAGAAAGCCCTCGAAGATCAGCTTGAACAGGCGTTCGATCTTGGGCCCCTGGACCTTGACCTTGGGATTGTAATAGATGCGCTCCCGGTTGAAGTTCTTGAGCGCGGCCAGGGCCAGGGCCACGTCCGGGCTGAAGCCGATCGCGTCGGCCTCCATGCTGTTTTGGATCAGGTCCGAGACCAGTTGATACACGATCCGGCCGTTGGTTTGGCCCAGAACGCGGGTTGCGCTCTCGGGCAGGTCGGAGCGGTCAATGAGCCTCAAGCGGATGGCGTCTTCCATGTCCCGGCCCACGTAGCTGATGGTGTCGGCCAGCCGGACCACGCAGCCCTCCAGGGTCATGGGCGCGATGTCCATTTCCGGGCCTTGCGTCTTGGCGGCCAGCAGCCGGTCGAACTCGGCGAAGGACCGGCTCGGGGCGCACTTGAGCGAGGTCAGGTCGGCCTCGCCGTTGTGGCCCAGGATGCCGTCCAGCACTTGCAGGGACAGGTTCAGCCCCTGGCCTTTGCGTTCCACGCGCTCCAGGAACTGCACGCTGGCCGCCTCATGGGCGAAGCGACCGATCTCGTAGTCTTGGCAGAGGCGGGAGAGCATGGCCTCGCCGTCGTGGCCGAAGGGGGGATGGCCCAAGTCGTGCCCCAGGGCGATGGCCTCGATGAGGTCCGCGTTCAGGCCCAGGTGGCGGCCGATGGTCCGGGCGATGCGGGAGACGAGCTGCACGTGCAGGACCCGGTGGGAGATGTGGTCGTCCCGGATGAGGTAAAAGACCTGGGTCTTGTCGATGTAGCGGGTGTAGGCCAGGGAGTGCAGAATCCGGTCCGTGTCGATGGCGAAATGCTGGCGGTGGTCCTGGCCGGCGGTGGGGTCCGGCCGGCGGCGCGCGGCCTCGCGGCTGAGCGTGGCCCGGGGCGAGAAAGAGCGGGCCTCCTCCTCGTCCAGACGCTCCCGAAGCCTGACCAGGCGTGCGTCCATCTCCGACATGCCTATATTATAATGAAGGACCTCGAACCAGGCAACCGCCCGCGGCCCGGTTCGGAGAAAGGTATTGATTTCCGAGGCCACGCGCATTAGGCTACTTAGGATATATATTACAAGGCGGGGAACATCAGCGGGCCTCGCGCCCGGCGGACCGGCGCCTTGGACCCGGTCGCCAAACGAAACGACCCCGCGGGGAACGTATGGCCGAAGAACACATCATCGAAATCCAAGGCCTGAGCAAGGCCTACAAAAGCCGGGAGGGCCGCATCGAGGCGCTGAAGGACCTGAACCTGGAGGTCCAGTCCGGCGAGATTCTGGGGCTATTGGGTCCCAACGGCGCGGGCAAGACCACGGCGGTCAAACTCATCATGGGCTTTCTCTCGCCCACGAGGGGCCGCATCCTTTTTCAGGGGAAGCCGCTCCGGGTCGGCGACCCCAGGCGGCGGATCGGCTATCTGCCCGAGAGTTTCCGGCCCAACCCGAACCTGACCGTTTCCGAGTACGTCCGGTTCCAATGCGCCCTGGCCGGAGATGACGGCGCGCAGCGGCGCGAACGGACCATGGAGCTGCTCAGTTTCGTGGGCATGGACCGGTTTCCCAAGCGCAAGATTTCCGACCTGTCCAAGGGCATGGGCCAGCGCGTGGGTCTGGCCCAGGCCTTCGCCGGAGACCCGGACCTGCTCATCCTGGACGAACCCACCTCGGGCCTGGACCCCATCGGCAAGGGCGAGATCATCTCCAGCCTCCTGGGCATGAAGGAAAAGGGCAAGACCATCTTCTTCTGCTCCCATATCCTGTCCGAGGTGGAACGGCTCTGCGACCGGATCGGCATCCTGGTCAACGGCGGACTGCGCTTCATCGGCGCCACGGCGGACTTCAAGACGCGCTGGGAAACCCAAGACCTCGAAGAGGCGTTCAAACGGGAGGTCCTATGCGAGGCGTCCTGACCATATCCTTCGTGACCTGGCGGGAGAGCATCCGCTCCAAGCTTTTCGCCGGGCTCCTGCTTTTCCTGGCCGTCATCCTGGCCTTTTCCCTGTACATCAGCTCCCTCTCCCTGGGCGAGGTGGCCCGCTACATCCAGAACACCGGGCTTTTGGGGCTGAGCATCGTCTGCCTGGCCGTGGCCATTCTCTTCGGGCTTTTTTCCCTGTACCAGGAGAAGGACCGCAACGAGCTGTACGTGCTGCTGAACCGGGTCCCGCGCTCGTCCTATCTCATCGGCCGTTTTTTGGGCACGTCGTACATCATCGTGCTCTTCAGCCTTTTCGCCGGGGCGGGCGTCTTTTTCCTGACCTGGATTTTCGGCCACAAGATCGTCTTCGGCCTGCTCTGGGCCGTGTACTGGTCCGTGCTCGAATTCAGCCTGCTGACGGCCATCGGCGTCCTTTTCTTCGCCATGGGCGTGGGCTTCACCCTGAACTCGCTGCTGGTCCTGTGCACCTTTATCCTGGGCCACTCCATGACCGAGGCCATGCAGAGCTTCATCGGCCTGGGCCGGTACGGCAGCAAGACCTACCTTTTCCTGGTCAAGGCCATCACGGTCGTCTTCCCCAACTTCGACCTGTTCGATTTTCGACTGGCCATCTTGCACGACGAGGCCCTGGTTTGGGGCAAGGTGCTGCTCAGTTCGGGGTACTGGCTTCTCTACCTGGTGGCGGTCCTGGCCGCGGCCTCGGCCGTCATGAACCGACGCGACACATAGAGCCATGCGCGGCATGAGAACCATTCTTCTGGCCATCATCTGCTTCGCGGCGGCCATGACGCTCAGCGCGGCCGACCAGCGCCTCTACCCGCTCATCCTCCGCGAGGAGCTGAAGGTTGTGCCCAAGCCGGAGATCGCCGAACTGCTGTCTTTCGACCACCGCGGGTTCCTGGCCGACATGTACTTCATCCAGGTCAGCCTGCACTCGGGCAGCCTGATGTGGAAGCCGCTCAAGTTCCAGTTCAACTCGGCCTGGGCTTACGGCATGATGGACCTCATCACCGATCTGGACCCGCGCTTCTACACGGCCTACCTCTTCACCGGCATGGGCCTCATCCACAACTTCGACGACGTGAAACTGGCCCGCCCCATCATAGAAAAAGGCATGAACCATTTCCCGGACAGTTGGGAACTGCCCTTCTGGATCGGTTACGACCATTACATCTATCTTTGGGACTTTGACACGGCCGCGGCCTATCTGTGGCAGGCCGCCCACAAACCGAACGCGCCCAAGCGGTTTCTGTCCATGCTGCTCGCGGCCCAGCGCAAGAGCGGCGACTACGAGGGCGCCATCTGGGCCATGGGGGTCCTGTACGAAACGGCCAAGGACCCCAAGGTGAAGTCCATCTATGCCCGGAAACTGATCCAGCTTCAGAACCTCAACCGGCTGCAAAAGGCCGCCGAGGCCTACCGCGAAAAGACCGGGGCCTTTCCCCAAGACCTTCAGGAACTCGTCCGAAGCGGTCTGATCGAGACCCTGCCCGAGGACCCCATGGGTCAGCCGTATCGCATCGATCAAGAGAAACAGCGCGTGGTGGCCGGGGCCGAGGAGAAGAAAAAACAGAAGGCGCTTTAAAGGGCCGGCCCATCGGCCCCGTTCCCAGGGAGACAGGCGCATGGACTATGAAGAGTTTTTCGGGCTGAAGGACACCCCCTTCCGCCTGACTCCGGACCCGGATTACTACTTCCCGAGCGACGTGCACAAGGAGGCCCTTCAGACCCTGCTGTACAGCATCCGGGCCAGGGAAGGGTTCATCCAGATCACCGGCGACCCCGGCCTGGGCAAGACCGTGACCCTGCGCGCCCTGCTCAAACAACTCGGCGACGAGGTCACCACGGCCCTGATCCTCAACCCCAGGCTCTCCCCCGAGGAACTGCTAAGGGTCATCCTCGAAGACCTGGGCGTCACCCTGGACGAGACCGCCAGCCGCTCCAAGGAGGACCTGCTCCGCCAGTTCCGCGAGGTGCTGCTCGAATGGGCCGTCAAGGGCGTCAACACCGTGCTCATCATCGACGAGGCCCAGAACCTGCCCAACGACACCCTCGAAGAGCTGCGGCTGCTCTCGAACCTCGAAACCGACAAGGAGAAGCTGCTCCAGATCATCCTGGTGGGCCAGCTCGAACTGGAAGAAAAACTGAAGACCCCCGAACTGAAGCAGCTCGATCAGCGGATCACCATCCGCTACCGGCTCAAGCCGTTGTCGCGGCTGGACACGGCGGCTTACATCCAGCACCGGATGCGCGTGGCCGGCGGCAAGGATTCGACCCGGTTCCCGCCCGGGGTGCTCAAGGGGATTTTCAAGGCCAGCCGGGGCATCCCGCGGCTGATCAACATCCTGTGCGAACGGGCCCTCATGGCCGCCTTCATTGACGGCAAGAACACCATCGAGAGGGAGCATCTGAAAAAGGCGGTGGAGAGCATCGCCGGGGAAAAGCTTCCCCGCCGGAGCCGGACCCCGGCCACGACCGGCATCGGCACGGCCACGCCGGTTCTGCTCAGCCTCCTGCTCATCGTGGCCCTGGTGGGCGTGGCCTACCAGATCATGAGCGGCGGCTTGAAACCGGCCGGGATGCGGACCGAGGCCTCGTTTTCCACGGTCAAGGGCACGGTGAACGCGCCGCCCGCCATCGAGGAACCCAAGGCCAAGCCCGCCGAGGAGACCAAGGCCGAGGCGGAATCGGAAGGGCCTCCGGCCGAGGCCTTCCACGTGCCGATCGGGAGCTATTACCTGTCCGTGAGCCAGAACACGCAAAAGGCCGCGCTCTGGCGGGGCACGGCCTCGGACGGACCCGCCCAGGTCTTTTCCTTCGACTGGAAACAGCCACCGCCCTCGGGTCTGTCCATCCTGGGCTGGGACGGCGCGGGACGCCCTTTCCTGTTCAACTATCCCCTCATCTTCTGGTACCGGTCCCGGCTGCCCGGCGACGTGCGCTGGGCGGACATATCGGCCCGGTTGCCCGTGCGCGTGGTGCCCGTGATCTCCCACGCCGGCGAAAACCGCATCGACCCGTCGCTTTTGGACCGGGCGCGGGAGGTCCAAGACCGCATCTACAAATGGGCCGAGGCCTGGCAGAACCGGGACCTCGACCGTCTCATGAGCTACTACGCCCCGGTCTTCACCAACTACTTCCCCGGCATGGACAAGCCCATCGTCTATTCCCAGGAACAGCTTCGGGTGCTCAAGCGGGACATCTTCGCCCGCAGCGGCCCCTTGCAGGTTCTCATCTCTGAACCGACCCTCATCCTTAGCCCCAACAGCCCGGAAATCCTGATGGCCGTCTTCAATCAGAAGTACATCTCGAAAATCTACGCCGACGAGGGGATCAAGGCCCTGTACTTCAGCCTGGTCGAAGGCGAGGACCGCCAGCGGGAGTGGAAGATCGTGGCCAAATTCTGGGTGCCGACCCAGGGAAACTCTCCGGCCGTGGAATAAGCAGGCTCAGTTGTTATAGGCGGGCGCGATTCGGCTTGACGCCCCGGACCGGGTAGCTAAGACCGGCCCGGACGCCGGAGGCCGCCGCCCTGGCAGCGCCCGGCCCTCGGCCGGACAAGGCCGCGCGGGCCACCATGGCCGGCACGGCCGTGACCAGCCACAGCGGATGATGGTGCTTCCGCAGAAAGAGCACCGTGCTGCGGGTCAGGTGGCGCCAGTACAGGGGATTCTTTTTCCCGGCCGAACTCCGGCCCCCCTTGTGAAAGACAAAGCTGTCCGGGCGGACGAAAATCCGCCAACCCCGGTCCCGGCTGCGGCGCACGTAGTCCAGTTCCTCGGCGTACAGAAAAAAGGCCTCGTCCAACAGCCCCACCTCTTCCAATACCTTCCGCCGGATCAGGAACGAGGCGCCCATGATGTAGTTTATGCCGCGCGAGGGCCCGGATTCGACCCGGCGGCCCAGCGCGGCCCGGTGCGCGTTTCCTCGAAGCAGCACGCACAGGCCCAGGCCGGGCAGAAAGCAGCCGCCGCCCACGGCCTGCACCTTGTCGGGCCGGTCATAGTACCGGAGCACGGACCCGCCGATGCCCAAACCCGGATCGGTTGTCATGCCTTGAACCAACGCGCTTAAAGCCCGACGGTCCACCACGGTGTCGTTGTTCAAGAGCCACAGGAAGCCGAAATCGGCCTGGGCCAAAGCATAGCGGATGGCCAGGTTGCAGGCCCGGGCAAAGCCGAGATTCCGCCGGCCTTGAATGAACACCGGCCGGCCACCGCCCAAGTCCTTGGGTGCGGGCGGGACCAACGAATCCTCAAGCACCGCCTCCTCGTCCAGCCGCAGCGGCGTCGCGCCGTAGCGCCGGTCGAGGAAACCGGCCAGGATGTCCAGGGAGCCGTCGCCCGAGGCGCTGTCCACCAGGAGCACCTGGCGGTTTTCGTAGTCCAGGTCAGCCAGGCTGGCCAGGCACTCGGCCGTGTCCACGGGCGTGCGGTAATTGACCAGGACGATGTAAACTTTTTCACCCGTCATGGCCGCTCCCCGCGCATGCGTCGCCGGCGATCAAATCCGCCAGCCTCTCCCAGGTGAAACGCGCCGCCGTGGTTCTGGCGCCTTGGGTCAAAGCCGCCAGGATCTCAGGCTGGAGGCTTTCCCCAATGACCTCGGCCAGGGCCGCCGCGTCCCCAGGCGGGACGAGACGTCCGTTCACCCCGTCCTCGACGACCTCGGACAGGCCGCCCACGTTGGTGGCCACCACGGGCCGGCCCAGGCCGTAGGCCAGTTGGACCACGCCGCTGCCCGAAACCGTACGGTAGGGCTGCACCACCAGGTCGGCCGCGGCAAAGTACGGCCCCAGGTCCTCGTTGGGCACGTACCGGTCCACGAGGCGCACGGCCCGGCCCAGGTCCAGCCGCTCGATCATCTGCTCATAGCGCGACCGGTCCTCCCAGAACTCGCCCACCACCAGAAGTTCGACCGGCCGGACGGCCCGCACCCGGGCCAGGGCTTCCAGCAGGACGTCCAGGCCCTTGTAAGGCCGGACAAAGCCGAAAAACAAGAGGAGCGGCCGGTCCAGGGGCAGCCCCAGGCCGGCCCGGGCGTCTTCCCGGGAATGATTCGACCCGCCAAGCGGGGCATAAGTGGGGTGGAAGCCGGTGACCACTTGGGTCGGCCGCCGCCCGAGCAAAGCCAGGGCCCGGCCGGTCTCCTCCCGGGAATTGGTGACGATGCGGTCGGCCCGTCTCAGGACTAGCCGGGTGATCCGGGCCTTGAGCGGATGGCGCTCGTGTTCGATCACGTTGTGGCAGAGCAGGACGATCTCGGGCCGCGGTTTCCACCGGCGGGCCTGGGCCATCAAGGTCAGGGTCAGGGGAGCCCAGAAGACGACCCACCAGGGAAGGAGGATCATGTCCGGAGAAAAGCGGCGGATGGTTCGGCCGGCGCGCAGCCAGGTGACCGGATTCAGGGAATCGATAAGGCGCAGGACCGGGTCGGCGGTCAGGGGCCGCTGGCTGGGGTCGGCGTCGCCGCGTCCGGGGAAAAGCCGGCCGGGGTACTGGCGGGTGAAGGAGACGAAGAGGACCCGGTGCCGTTGGCGCAGGGCGCGGCAGAGCAGGGTGGTGTGGTGCGCGATCCCTCCCCGAAAAGGATAGCTGGGGCCGATGAGCGCGATCTTCATGGGCGTTGTTGCCTCAGAGGGGCGGGTCGTCGTCCAGGCGGCCGCGCTCGAAATCCGATTTGCGCAAGCGGTACTCGGTTTCCTCCATCAGCCGCCGGTTTACGTTGAGCAGGTCGGCGACAAAAGCCACCATGAGCGTCTGGAAGCCGATGCCGATAAGCACGCTGGCCAGGATGAGCGATTGGATGTGGCCCGTGCCTTGGCCGGCGATGAAATAAAAATATAAAAAGCGCAGGCCAAGCAGAAACCCCAGCAGGATGAGCGCCCCGCCCACGGCCGCGAAAAACCGGAACGGCCGATAAACGACGAAGATGCGCACGATGGTGGACATGGACAGCCAGATGTAGTTGAGGTTGCTCTTGACCAGCCGGGATGGCCGCGTGGTGGGGTTGGTCAGGATCGGCACCGAGGTCAGGGCGATGCCCCGCTGCCCGGCCTGGATGATGGTTTCCAGGGTATAGGTGTAATTGCTGTACACCCTGAGCCTGAGGGCCGCTTCCCGGGAAAAGGCCCGAAAGCCGCTGGCCGCGTCCGGGACGTCGGTCCTGCTGGCCAGACGCACCACCCGGCTGCCGAGCTTCTGCAAAAACTTTTTCAGCGGGGAGAACTGGGCGATCTCGGAGATGGGGCGGGCGCCGATCACGATCTCGGCCTTTTGTTCCAGGATGGGCCGGATCAGGTCCGGGATACACTCGGCCCGGTACTGGTTATCCGCGTCCATGTTGACGATGATGTCCGCCCCATGGGCCAGGCAGGCCCGCAGACCCGTGACAAAAGCCTGGGCCAGTCCCGAGCGTCCGGGGTTGCGGACAACGTGGTCCACCCCGGCCGCCTGGGCCACCTCCACGGTCCGGTCCCGGCTGCCGTCGTCGATGACCAGCCACTCCACCACGTCCACGCCGTCGAGACGGCGGGGCAGGGTCGAGAGCGTCAGCCCCAGGGTCTCCTCTTCATTGTGGCACGGAATCTGGATAATGAGCTTGGTCATCGGTTTCAGCTTTGTAGCTTAAGGATAGGCCATGGTAAACAAATGCGGCCTAAAGAAGCAATCAAAAATCGACGGGACGGCGCGACTCGCACCAGGCGATGCATTTGTACTCGGGGCGTCGCGCCGGTCGCCAGCGTCGCCGTTCCGCCTTGACGACCGTTGGAATCCGTGTTTATATCCGGCATCTGAATTTTTCTCCAGAGCCGGCCCCGAAGCCCGCTTGCACCGGTTTCAGGCCAAGGAAGGACGACCCTTTCGTTGGCGCCTCCCCGGGACGACACCGTGGACTCCCTCAAACGAAGAACGCTTCGCGGCTTCAACTGGAAGTCCCTTTCCGTGCTTGTGCAGAACCTGTCGGCCTTTGGGGTGAGCGTGGTCCTGGCCCGGCTCATCTCCCCGCAGACCTTCGGGCTGTTCGCCATGGCCTCCATTTTCACCGGCTTCGCCCTGCACATCGCCACCTTGGGCATGGAACCGGCCATTGTCCAGAGACGGGACTTGACCGAAGGCCACTTGCGATCCGGCATGACCCTGTCCGTGCTCATGGGCCTGACCATCATGGCCGCGCTTTGGCTCCTGGCCGATCCCATCGCCGCCTTTTTCCATGAACCCCGCGTAGCCACGATACTTCGGGTGTTGGCCCTGATGTTTGTCTTCAGCGGTCTGTCCTCGACCAGCATGGGCTTGCTCAGGCGGCGGCTCGAGTTCGATCTTCTTTTTAAAGCCGAGTTGATCGCCTACCTCCTGGGATACGCGGCCGTTTCCATTGTCCTGGCCGTGCTGGGTTACGGGCTTCTGGGACTGGTGGCCGGGACATTGGCCACCCAGGTGATCCTTTGCTTCCTGGTGCTTTATTTCGGCCGCCCTCCGCTTCGGTTCGGCTGGCGTTGGGAAGACGCTCGGGTGCTCATCGGTTTCGGCGGCGGGGTGAGTCTGATCCGACTGTTCGGCGCCGCGGCGACCCGGGTGGACAATATCGTCATCGGGCGCTTTTTGTCCGCAGCCCAATTGGGGCTTTATGCGCGGGCCTACAACATCATGTTTCTGCCGCTCATCCGGTTCACCAGTATTTTTTCTTCGGTGCTTTTGCCGGTGTACGTCAAAATGCAGGACGACCGGCGCCGGATCGCGGACGGATACCTGAAAGCCCTGGGAACGACCACGCTCTTCGTCTTCCCCTTGATGGCCAGTTTGACGCTCTGCGCCCGATACGTGGTGATGGGCATTTACGGCCCACAATGGGAAGGGGCGACGCCGGCGCTGCGGCTGCTCTGCGCGGCAGGGATTTTCAAAATCGGCTCCAGCATGGCCGGCCCGGTGGTTCAGGCCACGGGCCGGGTTTACCTCCAGGTCTGGCGCGAGGGAATCTACCTGGCCCTTCTCACCCTCGGAGCGCTGTCCTGGGTTCGGTATGGAATCGGAGGCGTGGGAGTGGCCGTGGTCCTGGCTTCCTTCTATTTTTATCTGGCCATGAGCCGGCAGACATTGCGCCTGCTGGGCCTGGGCTGGCGGGCGTTTTTCAAGGCCCAGCTGCCGGGTCTGGCCATCGCCGCGTTCATGGCCGCGGGCCAGGGAATCCTGATCCCGATCCTGGAACAGAGCCTGGGGGAGGGCTATATGCTGCTCAAGCTCTTCCTGCTGGTGGGCGCGTCCGGCGTGGTCTTCTTGCTCGCGCTGCTCTACCTGCCGCTTTCGATCAAGGGCGCGGTGCCGGGCTGGATCGCGCTGAACTACGCCGCCTTCCTGCCCCGGCCGATCCGCGGCTTTGTCCTGAATCGTCTGGGGGCCGGGTTGGACGAGGCTAGAGGCTGAGCACCAGGGAGGTGCGGCGGTGAGCGATTTTCTCTTCACGTCCACGCGTCAGCCCCCGGGCCGCTTGAGCCGCCTGCTGGCCTCGGTGCATGTCGAGGACCCGCCGGCCCAAGACGAATTCCACGGGGATTGGGGGTCCCTGGCCGTGGTCCGCAACCACTACCGCGGGCTGGCGCCCCATGAAGACGACGATTATATCCTGGCCATCCTGGGCGGACCGCTGGTCACCCTGCCCGGCGCGCCAGGGCCGTCCCCGAGCCTGGCCCGCGACGCCTTGACCCGCTTCGTGCTCGAAGCCTGGAAGCGATACGGCGTCCTGCGCTGGGAGCGGGACCTCTCCGGCCCGTTCCTGGCCGTCCGCGTGGACAAGACGCGGAACCGCCTCGAAATCGTGACCGATCTTATGTCCTTCCTGCCGGTGTATCACGCCGTCTCGAAGAGCCCGGGCCAGGCCGCCATCCTGGGCAGCCAGACCCACCTCGTGGCCGAACTGGCCGGCCGGTCCTCCGACCTGGATCCCGAATCCCTGGCCGATTTCATCATCACGCCCACGGGCACGTACCCGTACACGCTTTACCGAGGCGTCCGGCAGCTCCCGCCGGCAAGCGTCCTTCAAATCGAGGGCGGCGATCTGGTCGCGGAAAAAAGTCTGGTTTACTGGCGGCCTTTTGAAGAACACCGCTTCGACAGCCCGGGCCAGGCCGCTCGCGACTTCAGACGGGCGTTGCGCCGGGAGGTCGAGCGCATCACCTCCGATCTGGATCGGGTCGGCGTTTTGCTAAGCGGCGGCGAGGACTCCCGGCTCGTCCTGTCCTTGATCCCCAGCCACGTGCAAAAGACGGGCTTCACCTTTGCCGACAGTTTGAACCGCGAAGCCCGCACGGCCCGGGCCGCGGCCCGTATCCACGGCGCCCGCTGGGCCTTGGGCCTCCGCTCCCCGACCTACTACCTGGATCACTTGGAAACCGCCGCGCGTCTGGTCGGCGTTCAGGCTCAGTTCATGCACGTTCACGCCGTCGGGTTCGTCCGGTCCCTGGGCCTGCATCGCTGCGAAGCGGTCCTGGGAGGGCTGGGGTCCGGGAGCCTGTTTAAGGACGTCTGCATACCGCGATACAAGCGGATGGTGGGAGCCAGCTTGGTTCTGCCGATCAAGGTGAGGGAGATCTCCCTGCCCAAGGATTTCTTCGATACCGAAGCCGGGGCGCTTCTGCCCAAGGCGCCGTTGAACATGGACCATCGCCTTTTCAAGCCCCGCTTCGTCGAGGCGGTTCTCGCCCGCCGCAGGGAGCATTACGAACGGGTGAAACGCTTCCGTCCGACCACGGTCACGGAATGGATGCACTTCTGGCCTTTCAGCCGGCTCGGCTCCACAGCCAACCTGCTGGGCCATTCGAGGCTCTTTCGCAACTACGAACCTTTCCTGGGCGCGGATTGCATTCGCCTGGCGGCCGCTGTCCCCCAAGCCTGGAAGCTCGATCGCCGCCTGTTCCACCGGGCCTTTCACCGCCAGTTTCGTCGGTCCTGGTATCTGCCCAACTCGGGCACGGGGCAACTCCCGGCCTTCGGCCTGTGGGCCAACCTGATCCCGAGAGTCTTCGTCCAACAGTACCGTAAAGCGCAGCGGGTCATACTTAGCCGGGCACGGGCAAATCAAGGGCCCTGGCCGGTATGGAGCACCCTCTTAAAATCGGAGGCCATGCAAAAACGGATCGAACCGCTCGAACCTTATTTCGAGCATCTGGCCCCGATATTCAGCAAACTCTCCTACCCGGACCTGTTCGACGGACACCGTTTCAGCGTGCGGCAGCAATTCAAGTTCCTTCAGCTTTTACGGTTGTTCAAGGAATCGGCGGGTTGAAAGGGCGGGAATGGTAAAACCCCCCGAGAACGGATCTCCGGGGGCGTGACCTTCTCGACAATTGGTTTGAGAACCCCTCTGAAGTCGTTTCAGGGCCGTGGGTTGCGTTCAAGCCCGACAAAAATATTAAATCCGAGAGGTGCGGTGGTGAGCGATTTTCTCTTCACGTCCACGCGTCAGCCCCCGGGCCGCTTGAGCCGCCTGCTGGACACGGTGCATGTCGCCGATCCGCCGGCCCAAGACGAATTCCACGGGGATTGGGGGTCCCTGGCCGTGGTCCGCAACCACTTCCGCGGGCTGGCGCCCCATGAAGACGACGATTATATCCTGGCCATCCTGGGCGGACCGCTGGTCACCCTGCCCGGTGCGCCAGGGCCGTCCCCGAGCCTGGCCCGCGATGCCTTGACCCGCTTCGTGCTCGAAGCCTGGAAGCGATACGGCGTCCTGCGCTGGGAGCGGGACCTCTCCGGCCCGTTCCTGGCCGTCCGCGTGGACAAGACGCGGAACCGCCTCGAAATCGTGACCGATCTCCTGTCCCTCCAGCCCCTGTACCACGCTGTCTCGAAGTCTCAAGACCGGGCCGTGGTTTTGGGCAGCCAGCCCAATCTCGTGGCCGCCCAGGCCGGCATGGCCGACGACCTCGATCTTGAATCCCTGGCCGACTTCATCATCAGCGGCTCGGGCACCTATCCGTACACGCTTTACCGGAACGTCCGCCAACTCCCGCCGGGACACATTTTTCAAATCGAGGGCGGTCGTCTGGCCTTGGAGAGCAGCCTGGCCTACTGGCTGCCCTTCGAGGAACACCGGTACGAGAACATCGGCGAGGCGGCCAGGGACTTCAGACGGAAGCTGGCCCGGGAAATCGAGCGCATCACGGCCGGCCTGGACCGGGTCGGCATTTTGCTGAGCGGCGGCGAGGACTCCCGGACCGTATTGTCCCTGATTCCCGGCCACGTGGAAAAGACGGCCTTCACCTTCACCGACAGCCTGAACCGTGAAGCTCGCACGGCTCGGGCCGCGGCCCGCATCCACGCGGCGCGCTGGGTCTGGGGCCGGCGTTCCCCGACCTACTACCTGGACCATTTCGAGGCCGCCGCGCGCCTGGTCGGCGTTCAGGCCCAACCTCTCCACGTCCACGCCATCGGTCTTTCCCAATCCCTGGGTCTTCATCGCTTCGAGGCGGTTCTGGGCGGGATGGGGTCCGGGACCCTGTACAAGGGAACGTCCGTGCCCCGCCGCGAACGAAAGGTGGGCAACAGCCTCGTGCTGCCCACTAGCCTGAAAGAACTGTCCATCCCCAAGGACTTCTTCTACATCGAACCCCCGGCCGTCCTGCCCAAGGCCCCGCTGAACGTCGATCACCGCCTCTTCAAGCCCCGCTTCGTCGAAGCGGTCATCGCCCGCCGGCGGGAGCACTACGAACGCGTGAAAAGCTTTCGCCCGACCAGCGCCACGGAATGGATGCAGCACTGGCCCGCCAATCACCTGGCGGACAGAGCCAATCTGTTTGGCCATTCGAGGCTCTTTCGCAACTACGAGCCTTTCCTGGCCGCGAGTTGCGTCCGCCTGGTGGCCGCCGTCCCCCAGGAATGGACACTGGACAGCCGCCTGTTCCAAAGGGCCTTCCGCCGTCAACTCCTTCGCTCCTGGCGCCTGCCCAATTCGGGCACGGGGCAACTCCCGGCCTTCGGCCTGTGGGCCAACCTGATCCCGACCGCCTTCATCCAGCAATACCGCAAGGCGCGGCGGGTCGTGCTCACGCGCGGCCGGGAAAACCAGGGACCCTGGCCGGTGTGGAGCACCCTCTTAAAATCGGAAGCCATGCGGAAGCGGATCGAACCGCTCGAACCTTACTTCGAGCATCTGGCCCCGATGCTCAACCATCTCTCCTACGCGGACCTGTTCGACGGACGCCGTTTCAGCGTGCGGCAGCAGTTCAAATTTTACCGGCTGCTGCGGCTGTTTCAGGATCTGGCGGGTTGAAAGGGCGGGAATGGTAAAACCCCCCGGAGGACGCGCCTCCGGGGGCGTAGCTTTCTCTATTAGCCCAACTGTCGGGCCACCTCCTCCTGATGATAGGCCGAATCCCCCAGCGCCACCTGGTTGGCCTTGGCCCGTTTGAGGTACAGGTGCATGTCGTGCTCCCAGGTGATGCCGATGCCGCCCAGAATCTGGATGCCCTGGCTGGCCACGGTGCGGTAGGCGTCGGAGCTGTAGGCCTTGGCCGCGGAAGCGGCCAGCGCGGCCTGGGGAGGATCGTCCTCCACGGCCCAGGCGGCCCAATAGAGGATGGAGCGGGACCCCTCGACCAGGACCAGCATCTCGGCGCACTTGTGCTTGATGGCCTGGAACCCGCCGATGGGCTGCCCGAACTGGTGGCGGACCTTGGCGTACTCGACCGCGATTTCCAGGGCCTTTTGCGCGCCGCCCACGTTCTCGGCGGCCAGCCCCACCGCGGCCCGTTCGAGCACCTTGGCCAGCACCGCCCAGCCGCCGCCGACCTGGCCCAACACATCCGCCTTGGATACCTTCACCCCGTCGAAGCGCACCTCGCTCTGCCGGCGGGTGCCGTCCATGGTCAGGCAGGGCTGGATGGTCAGACCCGGCGCCTTGGCGTCCACCAGGAACAGGGTCAGGCCCGATTCCCGGTCCTGGCCCGGCTGGGTTCGGGCGGCCACGACCATGAAGTCCGCGACATGCGCGTCGGGCACGAAAAGCTTGACCCCGGAGAGGACATAGCCGTCGCCGTCCGCCGCGGCCGGCATCTGGACGTAGCCCGGCTCCGGACCGCTGTCCGGTTCGAGCAGGGCCAGGGTGCCCTTGAGTTCGCCCAGGGCGATGCGGGGCAGGTAGGCCTTTTTCTGGTCCTCGCCGCCGGCTTCGAGCAAGGCCTCGGCCGCCAGCAAGACCGTGGAGAAGTACGGTCCGGGCAGGATGGCCCGGCCCATCTCTTCCAGCACGACGCAGATGTCGATCAGCTTGAGCCCGATGCCGTCGTACTCCTCGGGGATGCGCATGCCCATCCAGCCCATCTCGGCCATCTTGGCCCAGAGGTCGTCGGTGAAGCCGCGTTCGTCCTCGTACATGGCCCGCACAAAGGTGGGCGGGCATTCGTTTTCCATGAAGCGGTGGGCCTGGTTCCGGATTTCGTTCTGGTCTTCGTTGAAACCGATGTCCATGGGAGTTGCTCCTTTCGGCGGCTGGGGGCCTATTTCTTGGGCGCGGCCGGAGCCATGCGGGCCATGTCCTTGGGCAGGCCGAGCACGCGCTCGCCGATGATGTTGCGCTGGATTTCGGCGCTGCCGGCCTCGACGGTGTTGCCCTTGGCCCGTAGGAACATGTACTGCCAGCGGCCGTCTTCGATGGCCCGGGCGGAGCGTTCGGCGAGCTGGCTGTAGGGTCCTTCGATTTCGAGGGCCAGCTCGGTCATGCGCGGGTTGAGTTCGCTCCAGATGATCTTGCCCACCGAACCCTCGGCGCCGGGCACGCCGCCCTTGAGCACGCGGTCCAGGCTGCGGTAGCCGTTGTACTTGAGCACCAGGATTTCGATGTACATCTGGGCCAGCCGCTGCCGGAAGCCCGGGTCTTCGAGCACGGGCCGGCCGCGGCGCTTGATGCCCTTGACCATCCGCCAGAGCTGCTCAAAGACCCACAGGAACTGGTTGGCCGTGGACAGGTCGCCCATGACGCGCTCGAACATGAGCGTGGTCAGGGCGATGGACCAGCCGCCGTCCTCCTGGCCGACCAGGTTTTCCACGGGCACCTGGACGTTGTCGAAGAAAATTTCGTTGAATTCGGCCTCGCCGGTGAGCTGGGTGATGGGCCGCACCTCGACGCCCGGGGCCTTCATGTCCACCAGCAGGTAGCTGAGGCCCTTGTGTTTGGGCACGTTGGGGTTGGTCCGCACCAGGAGCATGCACCAGTCGGCGAACTGGGCGTTGGTGATCCAGACCTTCTGGCCGTTGACCACGTAGTGGTCGCCCTGGCGCTCGGCCCGGGTGCTGATGCTGGCCACGTCCGAGCCGGCGTTGGGTTCGCTGAAGCCCTGGCACCAGATGTAGGTGCCGTCCAGGCTTTTCCGCATGAATTTTTCCTTCTGCTCGGGCGTGCCCACGGTGAAGATGGTGGGGATGCCCATGCCGAAACCGATGACGTTCACGCTGGCGGCGTGGGTCCGGCCGATGGGGTCGAGTTCCTCGGCGGTGATGATCTCCTGCGTGAGCGTGCCGCCCCGGCCGCCGTACTCCTTGGGATAGCGGACCCCGGCGTAGCCGCCGTCAAAGACCTTGCGCTGATAGTCGCGGTAGGCCTTGATGTAGTCCTCCCGGGTTTCCAGCTTCAGAGGCGGCTGGTCCTGGGGAAAAGTCTTGGCGATCCAGGCCTTGAGTTCCTGCCGGAATTTTTCGTCTTCCGCGGTGGGTCGGTAGTCCATTTGGATGCTCCTTTCAGCTACAGAGCGCCATAACTGCGCATCCCTGTGTTGCTCCTCGGCTCGTCACCGCGGCGTAGCAATGAGTACGCCTCGTTCCTCGCCATCGTCGCGCCTCGGTCTGCCTTGTTCTGACGCTCTGTAATCGCATGCACGTCCTCATATACAAAAACCGGGCGCGTCTTCCGGCGGAAGCGCTCCAGGCCAACGCGCCTCAGATGGCCCCGGCCTGTTTCAAGGCTTCGATCTCGCCGGCGGACAGCCCCGCCTCCTGCAGCACCTCTTCGGTATGCTGTCCCGGAATGGGCGGCGGGCCTTGTATTTCCGGTCTGGTGCGGCTGAAACGCGGGGCCGGCGCGGGTTGCAGCACGCCGTCCCTCTCGACAAAAGTCCCGCGCGCCTGGTTGTGGGGGTGCTTGTAAGCCTCCTCCATGGACAGCACCGGCGCGAAGCAGACGTCCGTGCCCTCCATGATCTCGCACCATTCGTCCCGGGTCTTGGTCTTGAAAATCTCGGTCAATTTCGCCTTGAACTCGGGCCACTTCTTGCGGTCCATCTGAGCCTGCCAGGCCGGGTCGTCGATGCCGGTGTGTTTAAGCAGCAGGGCGTAGAACTGCGGCTCGATGGACCCGATACCAACGTACTTACCGTCCTTGGTCTCGTAGGTGTCGTAAAAATGCGAGCCCGTGTCCAGGAGGTTGTCGCCGCGTTGGTCGGTCCACAGGCCCACGGCTCTGAAACCGTAGAACATGGCCATGAGCACGGCCGAACCGTCCACCATGGCCGCGTCCACGACCTGGCCCTGGCCGGACTTTTGGGCTTCGAGCAGGGCGCAGACCAGGCCGAAGGCCAGCATCAGCCCGCCGCCGCCGAAGTCGCCCACCAGGTTGAGCGGCGGCACGGGCTTGCCCGACGAGCGGCCGATGGCGTGCAGGGCGCTGGAAAGCCCGATGTAGTTGATGTCGTGGCCGGCCGCGTGGGCTAGCGGTCCTTCCTGGCCCCACCCGGTCATGCGGCCATAGACCAGCCGCGGGTTCCGGGCCAGGCACTCGTCAGGCCCCAGCCCCAACCGTTCCATCACGCCGGGCCGGAAGCCTTCGAACAGGGCGTCGGCGTGCTCGACCAGGGTCAGCACCGCGGCCACGCCCTCGGGTTTTTTCAAGTCCAGGGCGATGGACCGCCGGCCCCGGTTGAGCACGTCGTGACTCGGGGTCACCCGCCCGGTGGATGGACCCAGCCGGTCCACGCGCACCACGTCGGCCCCCATGTCGGCCAGCAACATGGCGCAGAACGGACCCGGCCCGATGCCGGCGATCTCGATGATTTTCACTCCTTGAAGCGGTCCCATGGCTTCTCCTTGAACAAGTGTTTGAGCGTGAGCGTGACGGCGCGAAGCCGGTTTTTAACTCTTCTTTCATATCACAAAAAAGGTTTTCTCCGGCGAAATTTTTGCCCGGCTGGGCAGTCGGTCAGGGCTTTTCACCTGGGCCCAAGTCGTCTATAACTGGGCTGTCCGAAACATGAGGGGAGGACGCGGTGGAACGTCTGGATTTTCTGGTCATCGGCGGCGGCGTGGTCGGCGTGACCGCGGCCTTGGCCCTGGCCCGGCGGCGCCCCAAGGCCCGCATCCGCCTTATCGAAAAGGAGGCGGGTCTGGCCCGCCACGCCAGCGGCCGGAACAGCGGCGTGCTGCACGCCGGTTTCTATTACGCGGCCGACAGCCTCAAAGCCCGCTTCACCAAAGAGGGCAACAAGCGGCTGACCGAGTACTGCCTGGAGCGCGGGCTGAACATCCGGCGCGTGGGCAAGCTGGTGGTGACGCGCGGCGAGGACGAGCTGGCCGGCCTGGACGAGCTGCTCCGCCGGGGCCGTTTGAATGACATCGAACTGGTCGAGCTGGACGCGCGCCAGGCCCGGGAGATCGAACCCCAGGTCAAAACTTTCGAGCGGGCCTTGTTCTCGCCGACCACGGCCGTGGTCGATCCGGTGGAGGTGGTGACCGCCTTGGCCGGGGACGCCCGGGACCTGGGCGTGGACATGAGGGCCGGCGTGCGCTACCTGGGCCGGCGGGGCGGCCGGGTGCTCACCTCCGAGGGTCCGGTCGAGGCCGGCTACGTGATCAACGCGGCCGGGCTGTACGCGGACCAGGTGGCCCGGGACTTCGGGTTTTCCAAACGCTTTCGCATCCTGCCCTTCAAGGGCCTCTACCTGTACGCCGATCTCCCGCCGGAAGCCGTGCACACCAACATCTATCCTGTGCCCGACCTGCGGAACCCCTTTCTGGGCGTGCATTTCACCGTGACCGTGGACGGCCGCGTCAAGATCGGCCCCACGGCCATGCCGGCCCTGTGGCGGGAAAATTATCACGGCCTGGAAAATTTTAAGGCCGGGGAGTTCGCCCGGGTGGCCTTAGACGAGGCCCGGCTGCTTCTGTCGGCCGGGTTCGATTTCAAGCGGCTGGCCGTGGGCGAGGCGGCCAAACGCCTGCGGCCGGTGCTGGTGCGGCAGGCCTCGGCCCTGCTCGAAGGCTTGCGGCTGTCCGACTGCCGGAAATGGGGCCGGCCGGGCATCCGGGCCCAGCTCTACGATCTCGAAAAAAAGACGCTGGTCATGGACTTCCTGCTGGAGGGCGACGCCCGCTCGCTGCACGTGCTCAACGCCGTGTCCCCGGCCTTCACCGCCTCGCTGCCCTTTGCCGACTTCATCGTCCAAGAGGTGGAGCGGCTGGCCGGTTGAAAAAAGCCGGTCCGAGCGGAGAGGCCGCTTGCCCGATCCCTTTTCCCCTAGGCGGGACCCATCTCCCGGCTCAACATGTCGGCCAGGGACGCGCGCGCGCGGGCGGGTTCGATCCAGCCCAGGCCGGCGCGGCCCAGGACGGAGAGCAGGTCCTGGAAGTCCTTGTCCGTCCAGGCCGGGCGGCGCTGCATGGGGTCCGCGCCCTCGCCTCGGAGGAGAAGGTTTCTACGCTGGCGGCGGAGAAACGCGGTCAGGTGCGGCTCCGCGGCCGGGTCCCACCGCCGGGGCGGCGGGGCCGTCAGGTCGAAATCAAGGGTCCACAGCTTGAGCTGACCGTCGGCCGCTCCCGAGGCGGCCCAACGGCCGCTGGGGCTGATGTCCACGGCCTTGACCGGCGCGAGGTGGCCTTCGAAAACCCGCAGGCAGCCGCCGGTTTCCAAATCCCACAGCCTGAGAGCGCGATCGAACGACCCGGAAAGGGCCGACCGGCCGTCGGCGCTGAGGGCGATCGCGTTGACCGCGCCGGCGTGGCCGGTCAGGGTATGGCGGACCTCGCCCGAGGTCGGGTCCCAGACCTTGAGCGTTCGGTCGGAGCTGCCCGATACCACCAGTCGTCCGTCCAAAGACAAGCGGGCCGCGTTGACCGCGCGCTCGTGGCCTTCCAAGACGCGCTCGGCCCGGCCTTTGATCAGGTCCCACAGGATGAGCACCGGGTGGGTGCCGATGTGATCGCCGCCGGCGGACAGGGCCGTCCATCCGTCCGCGCCGGCGCGGACGGCGTTCACCGTGGACCGGTGCCCGCCGAGTTCTCCCAGCGGGCGGCCGGTTTCCGTCTCCCAGACCCGGATGGCCCGATCTTCGCCGCCGGACAGGATGTGGGAGCCGGAGGGGGTGAAGCAGACCGCGTGGACCGCGCCCTGATGCCCTTCCATCATGTGGACCTGCTCGCCGGTGGCCGCGTTCCACAGCCGGACCGTCTGGTCCGCGCCGCCGGAACAGAGCCAGGCCCCGTCCTCGCTCAAGGCCAGGGCCAGCACGTCCCGCCGATGCCCCTCGAAGACCTGCTCCAGACGACCGGAGGCCGTTTCCCAACGCTTGACCGTCCGGTCGGCCGAGGCGGTGAACAGGTAACGGCCGTCCCGGCTGAAGGCCACGGCCTCGATGCCCCGTTCATGGGCCTGGACCTCGGTTTCAAGCCAGCCCCCCCGGAAGGGACCGCGGGGCAAGCGGAGGTGGAGATCGTTCCACAGGCCGAGCGCCTCGGGACGCCGGTCGTACCCGGTCTGACCACGCGCCTCGCGGAGATGGTCCGCGGCTGAGGCCGGCCGGTCAGCGGCCAGCTCCCGGCGGGCCAGGTCCAACCGCCGTTCGTATTCGTCGGCCGCCTCGGCCGCCGCCTCGCTGCGGGTAACCTGACACAACACGGCCGGGGCGCGGAAGGTGGAGGGGCTGGAGGCCCGCCAGACGCGGATCGATCCGTCCACGCCGCTGGACACGGCCAACTGGCCCGTCTGGCTAAGGTCCACGGCCAGCACCCAGGAGGGATGTCCCTCGAAGGTCCGTAGGCACCGGCCGCTGACCAGGTCCCAAAGCCGGACGGTGCGGTCCGAACCTCCGGACAGGGCCAGCCGCCGGTCCCGGCTCAGCCGGACCGCGTTCACCTCGCCCAAATGCCCCCGCAACACGCGCAGACACCGCCCCGTGGCCGCGTCAAACAAGCGGACCGCCCGGTCCGCGCCGCCGGTCAGGCAGAGCGTCCGGCCGCCGCGCGCGTCCAGGGCCGTGATCTTGCCGGCGTGGCCTTCCAGCAGGCGGAAGGTCCGGCCGGTTTCGCGCTCCCAGACCCGCACCACCTGGTCCATGCCCCCGGAAAAGACGAACGCACCGTCCGGGCTGAGCGCGGCGGCGCTGACCGGGGAGCCGTGTTCCTCGAAGACGCGAAGCTGCCGGCCTTCGACCGTGTCCCAAACACGGACCGTCTGGTCGTCCGATGCGGAGACGGCCCACCGACCGTTTGCCGAGAGGACCAGGGCGTTGACCGTGCGCTCGTGGCCGGACAGGGTCCGCGCCAGACTGCCGGTTTCCAGGTCCCAGAGCCGCAGGGCGAAATCCCTGCTGAGCGGGTCCCCGCCGCCGGTCAGGGCCAGGCGGTCGCCGGGGCCGAGGACCAGGGTGCGGATGGCCGCCTCGGAATCGGAGAAGCTTTGAATCTCCCGGCTCGAAGCCAGATCGAAGACCCGCAGCCGGCCGTCGTCGCCCGCCGAGAAAATCCGGCGCATGTCCCGGGAAATCCTCACCGCGTGGACGTTTCCGGCGTGGGATTTAAGCGTGGACAGCAGCCGCCGGGAGCGGGGCGCCTGCCAGTGGGCCGTTTCCAGCAGGTCCCCGGCCTCTTCCTTCTCGGCCTCGGGCAAATCCTGAAGCAACCGCAGCGCCGCGCCGCAGTCGTCCCGTTCGAGATGGACCAGGGCCTGCAAGCGACCGCCTCCGGTTTCGCCGGGCCGGGAACGCTCCACCTCGACCAGCCGCTTGAGCAGCGCCTCGTCGTCCAGGCGGCCGGTCCGCCAGAGCAGCAAACCCTGGTTGTAGGTGGACTCGGGATGGTGCGGATCGATGTTCAGGGCGCGGGTCCACAAGTCCTCGGCGTCCCGCCTCCGGTCGAGGTCCAACAGGGAAACGGCGCGGTTGTTCAGGCTGTCGGCCGTGGCCAGGCCCGGGCGGGGCATGACCCGGCTGTACTCCCGGCCGGTGGTCTCCTGGTAAATCTTGATGAGCTCCCGGGCCACGATGGCCATGTTGGGCGGACGATCGGCCGGGCGTTCCCGGAAGCAACGGCGCAGCAGATCGGCCAGCGATACGGGCATGCGGGGCAGCTTGCTGGGCCGGTCGGCGCTCAGGTGCTCCTCCAGAGCGGCCGCGGCCACGGTGCCGAACTCCCAGGTGCGGCCGCCGGCGAACATTTCGAGCAGGGACAGCCCCCAGCCCCACATGTCGGCGTGGTGGGTGATGGGTCCGCCGACGGCCTGTTCCGGAGCGTAATACTGGGGCGTACCGGGCGCGGGGCCCGACGGACGATCGGACGCGGGTTCGGTCGATTCGGAATCCGGCGCATAGCGCGGCCGAAAAAAGGCCAGCCCGAAGTCCGTGACCTTGGCCTGTCCGCCCGCGTCGAGCAACACGTTGGCCGGCTTCACGTCCTGGTGGACAAGACCCTGCTGGTGGGCGAAGTCCAGGCCCCAGGCGAACTGGATGCCGATGTCCAGAATCCGCTCCAGGATCAGCGCGGCCCGGCCCTGGTAGAGCCGCGGCGCCTCGTAGGAGAAACCGTAGATGTGGCCGTGCAGATCGCCGCCCGGCACGTACTCGGTGAAAACGCAGGGCACGGAGCCGATGCTGCGCACGTAATAGCAGCTGACCACATGGGGGTGCAGTTCGAGCCGGACCCAGGTCTCGGCCTCCTGTTCGAGACTCCGGGCGCCTCCGGCCGCGGCCAGAATCTCCGGGTTGGGAATCTTGACCGCCAGGTCCTGATCCCACAAGAGGTGGTGCGCCCGAAAGACGCGCCCCATGCCGCCCCGGCCCAGAAAACCGGTGACGCGGTAAATCCCCAGGATGTTCGAGCCGACCTCCCAATCGGCCAGGGCCGCGACCCGATCCGCCGTGGCCGAGGGTCCGCGTTCGGCCAGGGGCATTGTCGGGGCGGCCGGACCCAACCGGGCGTCCGCCCCGACCGCATCCGCGCCCGCGCGGGGTTCGGCGGTCTTGAGGCCCCGGCCGGGCCGGACCTGGAAGAAGTCGCCGCAGACCGGACAGCGCCGGACCCGCCCCATCTGTTCCTGGGACAGCCCCTGGTACTCCGCCCCGCAGGTGGGGCAGACGGTTCGGCGGTCTGTCGTCTCGGGACTCAAGGTTCGGCTTCTCTTCCTTTGGAGCCGGCCTCGCTCGAAGCGCCCGGCTCATATGATTCCTGGAGGGCCTCCTTCAAGGCGGCCGCGCTGGTGAAGGTCGGGCCGGACCGGTCTTTCAAGGCCGCGTCGATGACCTGGGCCAGGGCGGGCGGCAGGTCGGGGTCCCGTTTGAGGATGGGCACGGGGTCGGTCTGAAGCACGGTCATCCAGGGGTCCTGGCCCGGGGAGAAGGCGCGGGGGAACTGGCCGGTGAGGAGGTTGTACAGGGTGGCGGCCAGGGCCCAGACGTCCACCTCGGGTTTGGCGTATTTGAAGTTGACCACCTGGAAGCGGGGCATGAAGACCGGGGTGCCGGCCACGGCGCCGGTGCGGGTGTGGCCGCTCAGGCCGGCCGTGTCAAAGGCCTTGCCCACGCCCACGTCGGCGATCTTGGCCCGCCGGTCTTTGCCGTCGCCGGTCAGGAAGATGTTGGCCGGTTTGAGGTCGCGGTGGACCAGGCCGCGTCCCTGGCCGATGCGTCCGTCGGCCAGTTGGATGCGCGGGATTTCCACGGTGTGGATGTACTCCAAGCCGTCCAGTACCTGGAAGGCGATGGACAGGGCCTCGTCCAGGGGCAGGCGGCCGCCGCGCCGGTCGCGGAGCTTGTCCAGACTGCCGCCGTCGCAGAATTCCATGAAGTAGAAAAAAACGTCCCGGTACCGGCCGATGTCGAGCACCCGGACCACGTTGGGATGGTCGAGGATTCTGGAGATTTCCATTTCCCGCTGGAACATTCGCTTGGCCCGATCGCTGGCCGCCACCTCGGGCAGAAGCATCTTGAGGGCCGCCCGCGCCTGGGTGCGGCGATTTTCGATCAGGAAGGCCGTGCCGGACGAGCCTCGACCCAACTGACGCACGATACGGATGTCCTTCAGCCCGGCCAGGGCCGGCTCCCCGCTCTCCGCCTGGGCCACGAGGCTCTCAAGCACGGTCTCCGGTTCATTGCGGCAGACCGGACAGAGAAGACCGGCGCCCTCGGGCAGGTCCCGCCCGCACTTGAAACACTCCCCTCGCTCGGGCAGGTCCTCGCCGGTCATCAGAACCGTCGCTTCCACGCCCGAGCCCGCGTCCCCAAGGAGCACCGTTTTTTCCGCCCGGCTTCGGCAACGGGCGCACAAAAGTTCGCCCCGCCCCCCTCGGGCCTGGTTCTGCGCGGTCTCCGGGACCGGACGGCCGCAAACGTCGCAGACCGCCTCCCCGGCCGGCCGGACCACGAACACGACCTCCCCGGCCCGGATGCGGTCGCCATCCTTGAGGGCGAACCAGGGCGAGGGCGAGCCCGCGGCGTGAGCCGGTCGCCGTCCGATCAGGCGGTCGTTGAGAAAGGTGCCGTTGAGCGAGCCCAGGTCGCGGAGTTGCGGGTGGGGGTCCTGGATGTCCAGGGCGAAGTGGCGTCGGGAGACGGAGCGGAAGGCCGGGTTGTCGGGCAGCCGGACCTGGCAGTCGGGGGCGCGGCCCACGGCGTAGCGACCCGGGTTTGTGAGGGTGAAGCGTTTTCCCTTCAGAGGCCCGGAGAAGATGACAAGGGTCACGGCCATGCAACTGTCCCCTGCTCAGAACGCCTCATCATCCACCAGCGCCTATTCGCGTCAAACGCGCACGTGGCTCTCCGCCAGGGAATTCACATAGGTTCGCAGTTTCGTCCGGCCGTCTTCGCCGTAATCCGTGAAGCTGACGCCGGCCAAAAAGACGTCGCCTTCCATCCTGCTGTTTCGGATCTCGGCGAGCAGGCCGACCACCGGACCCACGCTGGGCAGCACCAGGTCCAGGGTCAGGTCCGTTTCCGGCGACAGGGGGCGGGCCATCTCCAAAAGGCACCCGCCCTCGGAGATGTCCATGAGCACGACGGGCCAGACCTCGGGTTCGGCCTCGCCCGCCCTGACGTTCAGGTAGGCCTCCATGCGCACCGGGAAGCGTTTTTCGCGCCGGAGCGCGGTTTCCTCCACCGCCTTCGGGTAGCTCAGATAAAGCACCGGGAACGGGCTCTTGGACGTGCCCAGAACATTGGCCGAAAAGGAAAAGAGAAACCCCCGGCTGACAAAGGTGACGGCCCAGACCGTGCCGTCGGTCATACGCACGGGCATCCCGGCGCTTTGGGGCAGCTCCACGGCCAGGTACTGACCCGCCTTGTGTCCGATCAGATTGGTGACATACTTGGACCGCACCGCGGTCAAGGCCATAATCTTGACCCACGACCCCGGCTCGAAAATGTCTGGTCTGACCATGGTTTTCCGCGTTCCTCACCCCTGGCCGGTCCGGCGATTTTTTCGCGTCCTGTAATGCTGCGCCACCATATCAGATATCCGATTCCCGCGCAACAGACAGACCCCTTATTCCTTCTTTGTCTCCTTTTGCGCCCGGGCCATGCGTTCGGCCAAAAGCAAGGGCATCAGCTTGCCCCGGCCGCTCCAAACCGGCTCGGCCCGTTTGATCCTGAGCGTGCCCGCCTGTCGCCAGGTGGCCCGGGCCAAATCCGCGCCCACGCTCACGCGCTTCAGGGCCTCGGACCAGACCGCGATCACCTCCGACTCGTCGTCGATCCGCACCTTGGGGCTGATGATGAGATTCAGCCGCGTCAGCCCCTCCTGGTCCTCGACCTCCTCCAACTGGTAGTCCAAAGCGCTCCCTCCGAAACGGGCCGGCAGCACCTCCTCCAGGATACGGAGCATGTCGCCGCCGATCAGGGTCATGCCTTCGCCGGTCAGTTTCTGGAAGCTGCCCACGCCGCTCAGGTGCTTGGTGAAGCCGTAGGTTTCGAGCAGACAGCCGCAGGACCGGGTCTCGATGACGCCGAAATCGTCGGCCTCGACGTTGAGCATGATCTTGGGCGTGGTGGGCAAGAGCGTGGTGAAATGCACCGCGTCCACGTCGATGTCCGTGTTCGGCACCCGGCGGGGATAGGTGATCAGGGCGAAGATGTCCTGGTAAAAATGCATGTCGCCCGGCTCGTCCGCGTGGGGGCAGGTGATGCCGATGGCCCCCAATTCGGACGTGGCGTAGCTGGAAACGAAACGCGCCCCGCTGGCGGTGATCCCCGCGACCTTGGACGGCGTGGCCGGTTCCCCGCCGCCAAGGAACGTCGCGCCGGTGAGGTCCAGACCCAGGGCCTGGGCCGCCAGGCTGACGCGCAAATCCATGCTGACGTAGGAACGCAGCAGACACGCGCCGTGCTTCTGGAGGGTTTCGGCCACCAGCCGGGCGATCACCTCGGCCTGATCCAAGCGAACCAGCTTGGGATACGGAAAGGACACGCCCATGAGCCGGGCCGTGAGCACGATGGCCCGGGTGGCCAAGCGGAACCGGAGGGCGGGCCGGAGATCGCCGGGCCTGAGCGGCGTGAACCACTGCTTGGCCAACTGGCCCATCTGAACCTGCTTCAACATTAGGTTGATGGCCCCGCCGGCGGGCAGTTCCCCGGACCACATGATGGTCGGCGTACCTAAGAGCCCCAGGGCCTCGTAGGAAAGCAGGTCGTAACACGTTCGCGCGGCCATGTTGTCCAGGTCGTGAGCCACCCGGGTGCCGGCCCCGGTGGAGCCACTCGTTTCCAGGTAGTAGTACCGGCTCAGGAAGGGGTTGTCGAAGGCCTGGGGGGACAGGGGGATGGTCCGGCCCTGACGTTCGACCGGCTGGCGGCCCTTGAATTCCTCGAAGGAAAAATAAACGCCGGCCCGCCGGAGTTCACGCAGGGTCTCATCCAGCCCGTTGTCCCGGATCATGTTTTTAAGGTCGCCCATCTCGCAGCCGGCCAGCTTCATCAGGGGGAGGTAGGGGCTGTCGGCGTAGCCGAAAACGCCTCTTTCCACCATGCGCAGAAAGTTCTCCCCGCGCTCGGCCATGCGTTTGGCCACGATGGCCCGGGCCTCTTCCAGGGAGAGCCGCTGATTCAAAAACGGGCCCAGCCCGGAAGCGAAACGCCAATACATTTTCAGGGTATCGAACATGCATTCCTTCCCGCGGGCAAAAAAAAGACGGCAATCCCACCATGGCCGCCAAGCGGAGTCAGGCGGGAGGCCGGCTGTGCGGACCGAAGCTAGCGGCCCATGGATTCCAGGATGATTTCCGCGGCGGTGCGCGCGCCCAGACCCGGCGCCAAAGGACAACGCTCCCGCGCTCCGGACCGGTTGTAGGCTTCGAACTCCTCCCGCCCGGCAAAGGGATCGTAGGCCCGCCCCAACAGCGTGGTCTGGATATCCAGACAGCTCAAACTGCCCAGCCGGTCCTCGAAGCGTTTCAGGTATTCCCGGCAGGCCACGTAGGCCCGGGTCGTGTCCGGGTCCAGGACGTCGGCCGGGCTGAAATACAGGCTGAGCGCGGCCAGACCGCCCGAGACCGGCCCGCAGATGCCGCCGCTCATGGCTAGACCCGGAAACGGCCGAAGCGCCCGCACCAGCTCCGGGTGGCCCAGACCGAACTCCTCAAGCAGCGACGCCGCCGAACCCTGGGCGCAGTTGCGCAGCAGATAGCAGTATTCCTCGGCCCTCCGCTGCACCCGGTCCAACACCGCTTCCCGGCTGTCAGCCGCCGGATCGCTTTTGGCCGTGCGGCCTTGGAGAAAATCTTCGAACCGTTTCTGGATGGCTTCCCGGTCCCACGTGCGCTTTTCCAGTTCCGTGAGCCGCTTTTCGATGGCTTCTCGATCCATTGACTGTGTCACCTCACAAGATGAATTCCTGGGTGCTGGTCACGGCGAAGCAGTCCATGGGCGCCTGGCGCTCCGCCAGAATCTCCCGGCACCGGGTCACCATGGCGTCCAGGTCGTCGTCGCTCCGGTCCTGGTTGTGGTGGAACAGACCGAAGGCGCGCACCCCGGCCGCGACGGCCAGGTCCAGGGCGGCGAGATAATGGGAATGCCCCCACCCGCGCCGCTGCTCGTATTCCTCGGGCGTGTATTCCGCGTCGTGCATCAGCAGGTCCGCGCCCCGGGCGAATTCCGCGTACTCCTCGAAGCTCTTGCCGCCGCGATGCGGATAGCCCAGCTCGTTGTCGGTCAGGAAGACAAAGGACTTGCCGCCTTCCTCCAGCCGGTAGCCCTGGCCGATGTTGGGGTGGCAGAGCGGGATGTAGGAGATGTCGATGGTGTCGATGCGAAAGGTCATGGCGCACGCGCCGCTGTATTCCACCCGGGAGGTCAGCCGGTCGAAGGGCACCGGGTAGAAGGGGAAATCCATGGTCCGGGAGAGCAGCCGCTTGAGGTTGCCCTGGGCCGTGGGACAGCCGGTGATGTGGATGGTCGTCGTGGGGTCGTACAGGGGCTTGAAAAAGGGAAATCCCAGAATGTGGTCCCAATGGGAGTGGGTGAAAAGGAATTGGAAATCGCGGCGGTCTTCGGCCAGCAGGCGGTTGCCCAGACGGCGGATGCCGGAACCGGCGTCCATGATGATCACCTCGTCGCCTTTGCTGCGAATCTCCAGGCAGGTCGTGTCCCCGCCGTAGCGGTTGTATTCCGGACCCGAAACTGGAATCGAGCCCCTGGCTCCGTAACACCGAATGAGCATCTGTCGGCCTCCGATCCGATTTCCCGGCCGCCCGCCCAAGGCGGGAAGCACCCGGCTCCGCTGCCCTGGAGGTTCGAAGAGAACTGCCTCGCTTGCGTCTAGGCAGGAAGTATATCAAACGGCGCCGGGGACCGGAAGCAAAATTGAAGCCCCTGCGGTAAGCCGCGGGCAATCTCCAAAGGCAAGGAAGATATTGCTCAGAACGGAAAGTGCGTCGCATGAGCATCACCTGACAATCAAGCGGTAGGAAAGGCAATAAGATTGGACCCTGGATAAAATCATTCCAGGGTGACGGTTTTTGGAACACCGGCAACCCCGCAACGTCATTCTGGCATGTTTTAAGCCAGAATCCAGAATTCCCATTCACCGGCCGCCCGGGAAAACCGTCCGGGATCGAGGCCTTGCCGCAAGTCCCGCAGTTCGGTAGTGGGTCAATTTAAGGATTCAGTTGTTTCCCTTGCCAAATGCCCCGATTCGACTGCAACCTGTTTTTCACCG
>ENA-OSEO01000824-OSEO01000824.1-sediment-metagenome-genome-assembly--contig:-NODE-824-length-69043-cov-6.574326_pt1 | contig 69043 bp, 54 predicted proteins | sample MGYA00237883_ERZ534232 | MGnify/ENA metagenome assembly ERZ534232
TCAAGTGCTGAGAGGGCTATCCCGCACAGGCGATGTTGTGGACACGGTCTGCCCGGGGTCTACGCCTAGGGCGCCGGGTACGCCGCCACCGTTGGCATGGCTCGCTCGTTATCGTCCACCGGTGGGGGAGCATTGAGGCCCTCCCCCGGTGCCGGGTAAGGGTCCACCGTGGGTGTGGGCTCCGGCGTGGCCGTGGGCCAGTTGATGGTAGGGTAAGGCGTCGGGATGACCGGCGTGATGCTGGGATGGATGGTGGGGGCGATGGGAACCTCACCCATACGCGATCGCGCCTCCGCCGGTTCCAACCGGTTGCCTGCGGCATCCAGATAGAGGTTGACGGACTGAGCGGCGTGCGCCGTGAGATGATGGGCGCTGAAAACGAACCCATACTTGTCGACGCCCGAAGGCGAGTCCGGAGGCGGCAGTTCGATCTGGCCGGTGAAGGCGTATTCCCGCCCTGCCTCGGCTCTGAGGGACCAGTAGCTGCCCAGATTGCTCTGGTTGATCAGGTGCGCTTCGGGTGGCACATGGTCGAACTTGATGGGCGCCCGCGAGCCCGAATGATCGATGGAAACGACGATTCCATCGACGGCTTGGTCGCTCTCGACGGTGACGACCAGGCTGGCGGGCTCGCCCAGGCGTTTGGGCTCGGTGACCTCGCCGCGGATGCAGAGCCCATTGTCGCAGACGGACCCGTCGCCAGGGGCGCAGGCCGCCACGAGCACGAGGAGCAGACTGACGATGAGAAGATGGTTGCGCTTCATCTGGTACCCCCTTGATCAATTGCGCATGGTGATGGGGATGAAGAGGCGGTCGGTCACCGGGACCACATCGACCCCGAAGCCGAAAGTGTCGCTATCGAGCGAGTCGTCGACCTCGACCCAGACCCAGCAGGACCCTATCCAGCCCTGCTGCGGGACGACGTCGAGCCAACGGTTGTCGTGCCCAAGGCAGCCGCTAACACCTGCATCCTGCCCATCGATGTCAACTTCCGCCGCCCCTTACCGCCCCGCGTTCACGTAGTGGATCACGCCGCGCTCGCCGTTCACCAGCCAGTCCGGGTCGACGGCTTTGATCGCCTCCGCCTGGCCCTCGGCCATCCCTACGATCAACTCCGCCTTGAGGGTGCGCAGCGTGACATAGGGCGCGGGCATGTAGCGCGTCACGGCCCCCAGATCGGTGGTGGGTGGCCAGTCGCGGTCCTCCAGCAGCCGGCGATAGTTGACGTCGCCTTTGAGCAGGATCAGGTCCGCTTTGGCCAGGTCCGCCTTGAGTTCGGCGGGCAACTCGGTCAGGTGCGCGCTGGTGGTCCAAAAGGCGTGCGAGTGCAGGATCAGGCGCCTGGCCTCCTGTGCCTGGCGGAGCTGCGTCCCCAGCGCTCTGGCACGGGGTGCGGACAGGTCCTCCAGCGCGCGGCGGGCCAGGCGATAGTCCTTGGGCATTGTGTCCGACACAAAGAACGGCTGTGGCTTCAAGTGGAGGTGCACCTCGCGCACGAGATTGTGCGCCAGCAGCAGCCCGATCAGCCCCATATCGGCGAGGATCTCGGGACCCGAGTTGTCCGCGACAAAGTCGAGACGGCGCACCCTGCCGGCCGCCAGCAGGTCCCAGATGATGGCACGGTGGTCGATCAAGATGCGGTGCTGTTCATCGCTGTCCGTCTCGCTGGAGGCCTTGACGGTGATGTTGGAGAGATCGGCGCGGTTTCCCCACAGGCTGCGGCGCATGGCCAGCGAGACCTGCGCCCTCAGGTCCCACGTCTCGTCCCACCCTTCATAGAATCGGATCGTGGCCTCCAGCCCCTCGCCCAGGGCGTCGCGCTTTTGCGGCTCAAAGGGGTCCAGCAGGTAGGTGGGTCCGGGCTGGAAATAACGCACGGCCTCCAGCAACCGCCGGTAAAAGTAGGTCTCGGCCAGGAACCAGGGCAATTCTGTCCAGCGCTTGCCCTCCCAGGGGGCCAGGGCGCGGTTCCAGAGACCCCGGTCGGCGCAGTCCTCTTTGAGCGGCGCGGCGACGCCCTCGCGCACCTCGTCCCCGAAGCGCTGCACGGCATCCACGATCTCGGGCGCATAGTGCTGCGTGGCGAGTACCTTGGCGAGGATCCCCGGCTTGCGGACCTTTATCGTGTGCTCGGCAAAGGATCCTGGCGTGGAGTTCATCAGGGGGAGTGGCAGCATCGTCTTCCTCCAATTGTGTTGCCTCCAGTATACGCGACGCGCTTTTCGGCCGCCAGCGGCTTTGACAGCCCCTGGCAAGCCGCCTAAACTCGATTTCTGTCCCTACATGTGGCAGCAAGGAACGGTGATCAGCAGTATGGACGCCCACTCTCTGGCAACGCTAGAATACCCCAGGATTCTGCAGCATCTGGCCGAGTATGCGGCCTTTTCGGCCAGCCACGCGCTGGTGATGGCTCTGCGGCCCGCGACCGATGCGGCGACCGTGCGACAACGCCAGCAGGAGACCACCGAGGCCAAGGCTTTGCTTTCGACGCGGGTCGAGGTGTCCGTGGGGGGTGCCCGGGACGTCCGGGAGGCGGCCCGCCGTGCTGGCCTCGATGCGTCCCTGCCGGCCGAGGACCTGCTGGAGATCGGGATCACGCTGGCCAGTGCGCGCGAGATCTATCGCAAGTTGGCGCCGTTGGTGGATGATTTCCCGCTGCTCGCTGCCAAAGCCGGCGAGATTCGCCCTCTGACCCATGTGATCGATGAGATACGCCGCTGTTTGGACGATGATGGCCAGGTAGTGGATGCGGCCAGTCCGGAGCTGGCCCGGCTGCGACGCGAGATCTTTACCTCCAAAGAGCGCCTGCTGGAGCGCCTGCGCCGCCTGGTGAGCGATCCGACCACCTCCAGGTACCTGCAGGAGCCGATCGTCACCGAACGCAACGGGCGCTATGTGATCCCGCTCAAGATCGAGCACCGCGGCCGCATTCCCGGGCTGGTGCAAGACCAGTCCTCCAGCGGTGCGACGCTCTTTATCGAGCCGCTGGCTACCGTGGAGCTGAACAACCGCTGGCACGAACTGCAGATCGCCGAGCGCCACGAGGTGGCGCGGATCCTGCGAGTTCTTAGCGAACTGGTGGGGACTGAGGCAGACAACATCATCAACAATGTGCGCCTGCTGGCCGAGATCGACCTGGCGCTGGCCAAAGCCCATTACTCCTTTGCGCTCAACGGGGTGCCGGCCGAGCTGGCCGAAGGGCAGTGGCCCTTTTTCGCGGCGGATGCTGCGGTGGATCCATGGCAGCAGCCTCTGTATTTGCCGCGGGCGAGGCATCCGCTGCTGGATCCTGCAACGGTGGTGCCCATCGATGTCCACCTGGGCGGCAGCAACACGGTGCTGGTCATCACCGGCCCCAACACGGGCGGCAAGACTGTCTCGCTCAAGACCGTGGGCTTGCTGGCGGCCATGAACCAGGCCGGCCTGCACATCCCCGCGGGCGAGGGTGCGCGCCTGCCGGTATTCTCTGGCATCTATGCCGATATTGGCGATGAGCAGTCGATCGAGCAGAGCCTGTCCACCTTTTCCTCCCACATGACACGCATCGTCGATATCCTGCGGCGCGCAGACGAACGTTCCCTGGTGCTGCTGGATGAGATCGGCGCGGGAACCGATCCCGTGGAGGGGGCGGCGCTGGCGCAGGCCCTGATCACCACGCTGCTGGAGCGGCGGGCACTCACCCTGTGTTCGTCGCACTATTCCGAGCTCAAGGTGTACGCGTTCAGCACGGACCGTGTCGAGAACGCCAGTGTCGAGTTCGATGTGGAGACCCTCTCACCGACTTTCAAGCTCAGCATCGGTCTGCCAGGCCGCAGCAACGCTTTTGCGATTGCGGAGCGGCTGGGCCTGCCCGAGCCGGTTCTGGAGCGGGCGCGGGCCATGATTTCTGCCGAGGAGGCGAGCGCCGACGTGCTGCTGGCCAACGTCAAAGCAGCCAGCGACGCCGCTGCGGAGCAGCGTTCCGCCGCGGAGACGGCCCATCGCGAGGTGCGGGCGCTGCAGGAGGAACTCCGTTTCAAGCTGTCGCAGATCGAGGAGGCCCGGCGAGCCGTGATCGCCGAGGCCCGCGAGCAGGCGCGCGAGGAGCTGGAGCAGATGCGCGCCGAGCTGCGGCAATGGCGCGGGCGCGTGGCCGCGACGGCTACCGAGCCGGTGAAGGAGATGCTTCAGGTGCTGGACCGCCTGGAGGAACGCATCGAGCCGGTGGAGCCCGCCGGCGCACCACAGCCGCTGGAGGACGTCGAGACACTCCAGAATGGCGATCGGGTGTGGGTGCCCTCGCTGGGACAGGAGGGCGTCCTGCTGGAGATCGAGGGCGATAGCGCGCTGGTGAGCCTGGGCGGTTTCCGCCTGCGCACTGAGCTGCACCGGCTGCAGTTCCGCGGGCGCTCGCTGGCGACTGATTCCGCGCCCGCTACGGAGGCCCGTGTGCGCCGCCCGCTGATGCCTTCCCCTGGGATGGAACTGCACTTGAGGGGGTTGCGGGCTGCCGAGGTGCCGGAACTGCTGGACCGCTACATCGAGCAGGCGTATCTCGCCGGCTTGCCCTGGGTGCACATCGTGCACGGCAAGGGCACAGGGGTTCTGCAGCAACTCGTGCGCGAGCAGTTGCGGCGCAACCCCCTGGCAAAGTCCTTCCGGGGGGGTGAGCTCTCCGAGGGGGGCGAGGGGGTCACCGTCGTACAACTGGAGAGTGCCGAGTAAGGCGAGGCGGGAGAGGGCACGATGCCGACCTGGAATCCCTGGCACGGCTGCCACAAGTATTCGGAGGGCTGCCAGCACTGCTACGTCTATCGGATGGACGCCCACTTTGGGCGCGACCCCGAGCAGGTGGTCCGCACCAATGCCTTTGATCTGCCGCTGCGCCGCGACCGCCAGGGACACTACAAGCTTGCTCCCGGCACTGATGTGTTCACCTGTCTGACCTCTGACTTTTTCCTCGAGGAGGCCGACCCCTGGCGCGCGGAGGCCTGGGCGATCATCCGCCAGCGGCCCGACGTCCAGTTCTCGATCATCACCAAGCGCGTCGTGCGCCTACCGGACTGCCTGCCCGCTGATTGGGGTGACGGCTATCCCAACGTCGCAGTTGGCGCCACGGTCGAGAACCAGCGCCAGGCGGAGATACGTCTGCCTCACCTGCTGGCTGCGCCCCTGCAGCGGCGTTTCGTGATCTGCGAGCCGCTGATCGGGCCGGTGGACCTGACGCCCTGGCTGCCCGGCGGGCTGGCGTATGTCATGGTGGGCGGGGAGAGCGGCGGCGATGCGCGGGTGTGTGACTATGATTGGGTGCTGGACCTGCGACAGCAGTGTGTGGCGGCGGGTGTGCCCTTTGTATTCAAGCAAACCGGCGCGCGCCTGCGCAAGGATGGCCGCGTGTTCAAGATCGCCCGGCACCTGCAGATGGCCCAGGCCCGCCAGGCGGGGATCGATACCATCTCGGGGATTCTGAGAGAGTAGTATCGCACAGGCGGAGCACCACCGTTGTGCGCCCACAAAAGTCCCAAGGGCAGACACGGTGGTCTGCCCCTACAGGATACGGAGGGCTTGCCGCTCCGGTAGGGGCGCATACGGCACAGGGTGCCTACGTGTGTGCGTCAGAGCTGTCCGGACCGCCGACATTCCTGTCGGCTCTTACATGACACCGCGGGTCTGGAGACCCGCGCCCCTTGGGACGGCCCTGGCAGGATGGTGTCGTAGGGGCGACCCTGGCGTGTGCTGCATCAAGACATGGGTGACAGGTGTGTCAGCACACAGGTAATGGATCTACAGGCCCATCGCGGATCTGGAGACCCGCGCCCCACAGAGCCGGCTCGCGAGCCGCCGCGCCCCTTAGGTGGGCCCTGGCAGGACGACGTCGCAGGGGCACACGCGCGGGCGAGCGTACACGTACCATCGTTGGCGACTACACCGGCAGACGGCACTGCGGTCGCCACCACAGGATCACCAAGGTGCGACGATGAACGGGCACGGCCTGTGGGTGCCGTTCCGATCCGGCCGCAGGCCGGAACGCGGGTCTGGAGACCCGCGCCCCATGGGCTGCCGCGCCTGGGCGCACGAGACCTGCCAGCCTGCAACCTGAAACCTGGAGCCTGAAACTCGCGCACGCGCCCACGCGCGAACGCGCTAACGAATCCCCGCCCCTACAGGTACTCGACCAGTTTCTCCGCTGCGGAGCGGTTCATGCCGGGGACCGCAGCCAGGTCGTCCAGCGACGCCCCGCGAATCCCGTCCAGCGAGCCGAACTGCTTGAGCAGGGCCTGGCGGCGCTTCGGCCCGATTCCGGGGATGTCGTCCAATAGTGACCGGGTAGTGTCATTGCCGCGAAGTTTGCGGTGGTAGGTCACCGCAAAGCGGTGCGCTTCGTCGCGGATGCGCTGCACGAGGAAGAGCGCCTCAGAGCCAGCCGGCAACCGGATCGAGTCGGGCCGCCCGGGCACAAAGATCTCCTCCTCCTGCTTGGCGAGGCCCACGGTGGGGATATGGTCCACCCCCAGGCTCTCCATCACCTCGCGCACCGCGCTCAACTGGCCCTTGCCGCCATCGAGGATGATCAGATCGGGCATGATTGCCCAGCGGTCGGCCCTGCCGGCATCGGCGCGCGCGTCACGGGCGGAGCGGGCGCGGGCGAACCGGCGCGAGAGCATCTCGGCCATGGAAGCGAAATCGTCCTGGCCTGTAACGGTCTTGATGCGGAAATGACGATAGTCCTGTTTGCTGGGCGCCCCCTGCTCGAACACCACCATGCTGCCCACCGTGTTGCGCCCCTGCAGGGTGGAGATGTCATAGCACTCGATGCGCGCGGGCGGCGCGGGCAACTCCAGCGCCTCCTGCAGATGGGTGAGGGCCTCGGTGTGGCGGTGCGCGTCGGCGTTCCACTCGTCGCGCAGGCGGGCCAGCGTCTCCACGGCGTTCTCGCGGGCCATGTTTACGATGGCCTTTTTCTCGCCCCGCTTGGGCACTTTCAGGCTCACCTTGGTGCCCCGGCGCTGGTTCAACCAGGACTGGATTACCGCGAACTCGTCCAGATCGTTTTGCAGCAGGATCTCGGGCGGTATCTGCGCCGCTTCGCTGTAGAACTGCTTGATAAATGAGCCCATCACCTCGGACTCGGACTCGTCCTGGGCGCCGGTGAGCACAAAGTATTCGCGGCCGATCAGCTTGCCGTTGCGGATAAAGAACACCTGCACGCAGGCCTGGCCGTTGTCCCGCGCAAAGGCGACGATATCATGGTCATGCAGGTGCTCGGAGACGATGCGCTGCCGCTCGATGATGGTGTTGATGGCGGCCACCTGATCGCGCAGGACGGCGGCGCGTTCAAAGTCCAGTGCCGCGGCGGCCTCCTCCATGCGCTGCGCCATCCCCTCGACCACCACCTCTGACTTGCCCTCCAGGAAGAGGATGGCCTGGTCGATCACCTCGCGATAGCCTGCGCGGTCGATCGCCCCGATGCAGGGTCCGGTACAGCGCTTGATGTGGTAATACAGGCAGGGGCGGGCATCTTGCCCCGTGATCTCGCGGTTGCACGTGCGATAGGGGAACAGGCGCCGCAGCACGTCCAGCGTCTGGTGCACCGCCTGCGAGGAGGTAAAGGGGCCAAAGTAGCGGGCGCCATCATGCTGGGCCGAGCGCACGATGAAAATGCGCGGGAAATCCTCCTGGAGGGAGATCTTGATGTAGGGGTACCGCTTGTCGTCCTTCAACCGGACGTTATAGCGCGGCTGGTGGCGCTTGATCAGCTCGCTCTCGAGGATCAGCGCCTCCAACTCGGAATCGGTGACGATCCACTCCAGGTCGGCGATCTCCATCACCAGCCGCTCGGTCTTGGGAGAGTGGTTGGCCGAGGCGTGAAAGTAAGAGCGCACGCGGTTCTTGAGGACGACGGCCTTGCCCACATAGAGCACCGTGCCGCGGATATCTTTGAATATGTAGACGCCCGGCCTGTCAGGGAGACCGGCCAGGCGGGTGGTGATCGTGTCCTCGGTCATATCCATTCCTGACTCTGGATTGGCTGCATGTAGCTCCTCAGGCTAGACAGATTATACCAGCCCGGGGCATCGCCTCCAACCGGAATCATACGGATGTGGTCGCCAACCCCTTGACGAGATAGAACATCTGTGCTATTCTGTGAATAGAACAATCGTTCTATTCAGGAGGCCAGGCATGGATGTGATTGTAGGCGTTATCATCGCGCTGGTGATTGTCAGCAGCCTAGACCGTTACCTGTGTCCGGAGGAGTATGTGGTGGAGCGACGACCCGCGCACAATCGCTCCCGGCGTACGCTGTGGCGTACGATGCGACCGGTGCGCCCCGTTCTGAGGCGCCTGACCGGCGATCTCCACCGCAGGGGTTCGCTCTCTGCATCGCATCGCTGTTCCATCTCGCAGGTGAGCCCCTGGCTGACCAGCGAGAGCTATGAGACGGTCACGGCCCGTCACTAGGTGGGCCTGCACCAACCGGGGCCGGGCGATCCCCCATCGCGACCCGGCCCCGGCTTTCTTTTCTCTGGCCCCGGACGACCCCTGTCTAGACCGCCTCCATGCCCCGGCTGGTGACGATATCCACGCCACTGCCCAGCGCATCGGCGAGCACCGTCTCGTGATCCGCCACCGGCGCCGTCAACTCCACCTCGCGCAGGGCGCGGGCGATCTCGAACATCAGCGCCTTGGGCACGGGCACGTTGGAGCGCACCGGCACCAGCGGCAGCCGGCCGCCCGTTACCCGCACGGTGGTGGTGAGCATGCGCCTGGGTGCCGTCAGTTCCTCGCGCACAAAGGCCTCGCCGCGCTGGCAGGCCTGGCCCTGGAGCGCGATGAGAACATCGCCGTCGACCTCGGCCTGAATGCTGCACCCCACCGGGCAGGTGACACAGATGAACTCGCGTTGTTCGGACATGGGCCGTTCTCCTTGGGCGAAGGGCTATTCGAGTACGTGGACGGTCAGCTCTGAGGCGTCGCCTAGCTCGCCGGCGATGCGGGGCTGCAGCGTGAGGGCCACCATCTCGGCCGGGCGCACATAGCGGTAGCGGCGCGAGACCAGCACCCGGTCTCCCAGCCGCACCTCGGCGCGCACGGGCGCCTCCACCGGCTGGCGCACGCGGAACTGGAGCACCACCGGGCCTTCCTCCAGCGCACTGACATGCAGGCTCTGGGGCACCACCGCGCGCACATTCGCGCCCGCCTTGAGGCGCACCACGTCTCCGGACTCCCGCGGGGCCTGGCTCACATAGCGACCCGCCGAGCGGCCGGCGATGCGCGCTGCCTCGCTCACGTCGTCCACCAGGTCGTAGACGTGCACCACGTTGCCAGCGGCGTAGATGCCCGGCACGTCGGTGGCATAGCCCTCGTCCACAAAGGGCCCGCCGGTGATCGGATCGATGCTAGCGCCGGCCATGCGGGTCAGTTCGTTCTCGGGGATCAGTCCCACCGAGAGCAGCAGCGTGTCGCAGGGGATCTCGCGCTCGGTGCCGGCCACCGGCCGCCAGCGCTCATCGACGCCGCTCACCACGACAGATTCGACGCGGTCGCGGCCGCGCACGTCGATGACCGTAGTGCACAGGTGCAACGGGATATCGAAATCGCGGATGCACTGCACCAGGTTACGCCGCAGCCCGCTGATGTAGGGTAGGATCTCGCACATCGCCGCGACCTCGGCGCCCTCCAGCGTCAGGCGGCGCGCCATGATCATGCCGATATCCCCCGAGCCGAGGATCACATAGCGCTCGCCGGGCATGTAGCCTTCCATGTTCACCAGGCGCTGTGCGGTGCCCGCGGTGTACACGCCCGCAGGGCGGCTGCCGGGGATCGCCAGCGCGCCGCGGGGCCGTTCGCGGCAGCCCATGGCCAGCACCAGCGCCCGCGGTAGAATCTCGATCAGGCCCAGGGCCTTGCTGGTGGCCACCACGCGGCGCGAGCGGTCCACGCTCAGCACCATCGTCTCGCTGAGCACCTCAAGGTTCGCGTCGCGGACGCGATCGATCCAGCGCCAGGCATACTCGGGTCCCGAGAGGTCCTCGCCGAACTCGCGCACGCCAAAACCGGTGTGGATGCACTGCTGCAGGATGCCGCCGAGTTCATCGTTGCGCTCCAGCAGCAGCACGTGCTGCGCGCCGTGCTGTTTCGCCTCATAGGCCGCCGCCAGGCCCGCGGGTCCGCAGCCGATCACCAGGACGTCGCAGGTGAGGGTCTTCACTCTGCCACCGCCTTGGTAGTCCGCACGAGCATATGGGAGGCGCCGCCTTTTTGCGTGATCTCCAGCGGCGAGAGGCCGTACTCGCGGGCCATGATCTCCAGCACCAGGGGCGTATCGAACGCGCCCTGGCAGCGGCCGGTGCCGATGCGCGTGCGGCGTTTCATGGCGTCATAGGTGCGCGCGGGGACCGGCGAGTGACAGGCTGCCACCACCTCCCCCTCGGTGACCGTCTCGCAGCGGCAGATCACGCGGCCATAGCGCGGGTCTTGAGCGATAAGCGCCTCCTGCTCGGCTAGGCTGAGGTGCGCAAAGCGCGGAATGCCTTTGCGCACCGGGTTGAACTCGGGGCGCTCGGCAAGCTCCAGGCCGGCCTCGCGCAGCATCTCTACCACGTGCAGCGCGATGGCCGGCGAAGCGGTGAGCCCTGGCGACTCGATGCCGGCCAGCACCAGCAGGCCGGGGCGCTCAGGGGGGATCTCGATCAGGAAATCGCCCGTGCTGCCCGCGGCGCGCAGGCCGGTGTAGGAGCGGATGATCTGGCGCGTGTCCAGCCCCGGGACGAGCTTGAGCGCTCCGGTCATGACCTCGTTCAGACCCTCCGCCGTGGTGCTGAGGTTCTCTTTGTCGTCGATGTCCGTGGCCGTGGGGCCGATCATCACGTTGCCGTGGATGGTAGGGGTCACCAGGATCCCCTTGCTCACCGGCGTGGGGCAGGGAAAGAGCACATTGCGCACCTGGTCGTGCGCCGTGCGGTCCAGGACGAAATACTCGCCCTTGCGCGGCGTGATGGTGAAGCTATCCAGACCCGCGGCGTGCATCAGGTCGTCGGCGTGCAGCCCGGCGGCGATGATCGTCCAGCGGGAGTGGTATTCGCCCCGGTTGGTGCTTACCCCGGAGATGCGGTCGCCCTCGCGCAGGAACCCCTGCACCTCGGTCTCCAGCCGCAGTTCGACGCCGTTGCTGACGGCGTTCTCGGCCGCGGCGAAACAGAGCGCAAAAGGATCCACGATACCGCCGGTGGCCGCATACAGCGCGCTGGTGGTGCTCTCGGTCAGGCCGGGCTCGCGGCGGCGCATCTCCTCGCCCGAGATCAGCTCCAGGCCGGGGATGCCGTTCTCGACGCCGCGCTCGTAGAGGTCTCGCAGCGTGACCAGATCCTCGTCGCTGACGCCCACCACGTACGTGCCGCAGCGGTCGAACTCGACGTCCAGCTCGCCGCAGACCTGCTCGAACATGGGGTTCCCTGCCACGTTAAAGCGTGCCTTGTTCGTGCCCGGCTTGGCGTCATAGCCCGCGTGCACGATGGCCGTGTTGGCCTTGGTGGTGCCGTCGCCCACATCGGCCGCCTTGTCCAGCAGCAGGATGCGCAGGCGATAGCGCGAGAGCTGGCGGGCGATATGCGCGCCCACCACGCCGGCGCCGATGATGATGACGTCGTAGGGGGCCTCAGGCATCGGCGTCCTCGCTCTCGAGCCAGCCGCGGGTGCGGGAGATGGCCTTTTTCCAGCCAGCGTAGGCCTCCGCGCGGCGCGCGTCGTCCCAGATGGGCGCGAACTCGCGCTGCACCTGCCAGTTCTGCTTGAGGTCGTCCAATCCGGACCAGAAGCCTGTCGCCAGGCCGGCCATGTAGGCCGAGCCCAGGGCCGTGGTCTCGCCCACGGTGGGGCGGATGACGGTCTTGTTGAGCACGTCGGCCTGGAGCTGCATCAGCAGGTTGTTGGCCGAGGCGCCGCCGTCGACCTTGAGCGCCCGCAGTTCGATGCCCGAATCGGCCTCCATCGCCTCCAGGACGTCGCGGGTGCTGTAGCAGATGGACTCGAGCGTGGCGCGCACGATATGGGCCTTGCTGGAAAAACGCGTCAGCCCCAGGATCGCGCCGCGGGCGTACATGTCCCAGTAGGGGGCGAAAAGACCGGAAAAAGCCGGGACAAAGTACACCCCGCCGTTGTTCTCCACGGTGCCGGCGATAGTCTCGGTCTCGGCGGCGGTCTGCACCAGCCCCAGGCTGTCGCGCAGCCACTGCACCGCCGCGCCCGTGACGGCGATGGACCCCTCCAGCGCATAGGCGCAACTGCCATCGTCCAGGCCGTAGGCCACCGTGGTGAGCAATCCGCTATGCGAGGGTACCCGCTCGGCGCCGGTGTTCATCAGCAGGAAGGAGCCGGTGCCGTAGGTGTTCTTGGCCTCGCCGGGGAGGAAGCAGGTCTGCCCCACCAGCGCGCCCTGCTGGTCGCCCAGGCAGCCGCAGACGGGGATGCTGGCCCCAAACAGGTCCACCGGCGTGCTGCCGTAGGTGCGGCTGTCGCTGGAGGGGCGAATCTCGGGCAGCATCTGCCGCGGGATCCCCAGGATGCCCAGCAACTCGTCGTCCCACTGGCGGGTGGCGATGTTCATCAGCAGGGTGCGCGAGGCGTTGGTGACGTCGGTGACGTGCACGCCGCCCTGCGGGCCGCCGGTCAGGTTCCAGATCAGCCACGAGTCGATGGTGCCAAAGAGGGCGTCGCCGCGCTCTGCGGCCTCGCGCAGGCCGGGGACGTGGTCCAGCAGCCAGCGGATCTTGGGTCCGGAGAAATAGACCGAGATCAGCAGGCCGGTGCGCTCGCGAATCAAGGCCTCGAGACCGCCATCCTGCAACTGCTGGCAGATCTCCTGGGTGCGCATGCACTGCCACACGATGGCGTTGTAGTAGGGCCGGCCGGTGTGGCGGTTCCAGACCACGGTGGTCTCACGCTGGTTGGTGATCCCCAGCGCCACGAGATCCGAGGCGTCCAGGTGCGCCTGGGCCAGCGCGCCCAACACGGTCTCCTGGACGGCGTGCCAGATCTCGAACGGGTCATGCTCGATCCAGCCGGGGCGGGGCAGGATCTGCTCGTGCTCCTTGTAAGAGCGGCCGACGTCCAGGCCCTGGTGGTCAAAGATCATGCAGCGCGTGCCGGTGGTGCCCTGGTCGATGGCGGCAACGACGTGTCTGGTCACGGAAACCCCCTGTGAGCGTGTGCGGGCCTCAGGCCCCGGGCTTGAGAATAACTTTGGCTGCCTGGTTGGTGGCGCACAACTCGAGCGCCTGCTGCGCCTGCGAGAGCGGGAAGGTGTGGCTGATGAGTTGCTCTACCACCGGCGACTCTTGAATCACCTGCATGATCTGCGGGAAGAGGTTCAGGTTATAGTGCCAGGAGCCGTGGATGGTGAGGCCTTTGCGAATCATGTCGGGGCTCACCTTGATCGCGAGGTCATTGTAGCACTCGCCCACGTAGGCGATCTGCCCGCGGCGCCGGGTGGCGTCGATGCAAAAGCGCTCCGCCGCGACGGTTCCCGAGCAGTCGATGGCCGCATCCACGCCCACCCCGCCCGTCAGGTCCATCACCTGCGCCAGCGCCTCCGTGTCGCGGGGATCGATCACCGCGTCGGCGCCCAGGTCCAGCGCCTTTTGCACGCGATAGGGGATCGACTCGACGGCGATCACGCGGGTGCCGCGGAATTTGGCGTTGACGATACCGCCCAGGCCCACGGGGCCCATGCCGGTGATCAGCAGGGTGTCAAAGGTGTCGACGCCCATGCGGTCCATGGCGCCGAACGTGGGGCCCAGACCACAGACGGCCAGCGAGCCCAGCTCGTAGGAGACGCCATCGGGGATGCGCGGCAGGATCCAGGCGGGCTTGAGCAGGTACTCGTTGTACGTCGCCCGGCCTTCCGGCGTGCCGGCGTAGGCCTCATAGTCATAGCCGTGCTGGCAGTAGATGAAATCGCCCGCCACGCAGCGGGGGCACACGCCGCAGGGGTAGAAAGGCATCGCCACGACGCGATCGCCCACCTTGACCCGTCCGGGCTGGGCGACCTCGACGACCTCTCCGGCTGCCTCGTGTCCAAGGTGCAGGCTGGGCGTTCCGGCCACAAAGGCCTTGTACTCGGTGCACATCGGGATGGCGTGGACCTTGACGAGGGCCCAGTCGCCCACGGCGTGTGGCGTGGGTACGTCGACGATGGTGGCCTGGCGCACACCGGTGATGGTGACCTTTTTCATGGCAGCCTCCACATTGCGATGACACTTCTAGAGTGCCCGGAGATGCGCGTATGGTAGGGCGCCGGGCCGTGGCTGTCAATTGGGCGGCGGAGCGCCGGCTTCAGCCGGTTCCGGAGGGGGCGGGACGCCCGCGGTCCATGGTCCAGCGGCCGCCCGGCTTTCGGACGGCCGACGGCGATGGGCCCATCGCACCTGTCGGCTCCGGATCGGGGCGCCGAGACTCGTTCCCCGAGTCGTCCAGATCGTCGACAATCCACTCTTGAGCCCGCGCCAGCTAAGTTCTGCACCGTGCGGTGCCGGTTCCGGAGTGGGCGGGACGCCCGCGCTCCAGAACGGCGGCCCCAAGATGCGGGCCAGCGGCCCGCGCCCCATGCGTCTGGCTACGTGCCTCGGTAAGCGATGCCCTCGATCATCACCAGGCAATCGGCGTCGATGAAGGGGGTCACAGCGGTCATGCGGGCGGGGTAGTGGCCGGCGGGGAACGAGTCCAGCACGGCCTTTTCCATCGCGGGCAAGTCGGCGATGTCCTTGAGCCAGACGGTGATCTTGACCAGGCTGGTGAGCGGCAGGCCGCATTGCGCCAGGGTGTCGGTTGCCCCGGCAAAAGCGCTCTGCAATTGCTCCAGGAACGTCTCACCTCCGCCGCGGTGCAGCCCCAGAAAGACGTACTCGCCGGTGTCTACGGCGGCCGAATAGGAGTGGGGCGTGGTGATATAAACGGGTTCTGGCATGTGCTACCTCCTGCAATGACGGGTATCTCTGCCGATAGTAGGTTCGAGGTCTGCCCGGGTCAAGCCTGCCCGGGGGCTGCCTGACGCAGAGGCTGCGTGGCGCAGAAGCTAAAGCAACGGCGCGTCGCAGTGTCATAGTGCATATAGGACGGGCCAGGGAGCTATGCTGCCGGAGCGGAGCACAGCTCGCAGGGCGCTGCACCGTCAGCTGCTTGAGCGTAGCCCCGTTCCTGTGCTACAATGTATACGTTCCCCCGTGGATTGATCCGTGAAGGAGAATACCCTATGCGCCGCACGATCCTGATCACGCTGGCCCTGCTGCTGCTGGCCACCGGCTTGACCGTTCTGGCTCAGTCTGGGGAGGCTGGCGGGCGCGTGGTGGTCGCCGAGGTCGAGGGGGTGATCAACCCCATGACGGCGCGCTATCTGGAGCGTGTGCTCGTGTCAGCGGTTGAGGAGAAGGCTGGCGCCGTGGTGCTGGTGCTGGATACGCCCGGGGGGCTGGAATCCGCCATGCGCGACATGGTGCAGACCATGCTGGAGGCCCAGTTGCCGGTGATCGTCTATGTCTCGCCGGACGGCGCCCGCGCCACTTCGGCGGGTATGTTCATCACGCTGGCAGGCCATGTGGCGGCGATGGCGCCGGGAACGCATATCGGCGCTGCCCATCCGGTGGCGCTGGGTACCGAGTTGGATGAGACGATGAGCACCAAGCTGGCCAGCGATGCGGCAGCGCTGGCGCAGAGCATCGCCAGCGTGCGTGGGCGCAATACCGACTGGCCCGCGCGGGCCGTGACCGAGAGTGTGTCTCTGGTGGCGGCCGATGCCGTCGCGCTGAATGTGGTCGATCTCACGGCGGCCAGCCTGGATGACCTGCTGGCGCAGGTCGACGGACGAGAGGTCATGGTGGCGGGCAGCGAGTGGACGCTGAGCACGGCCGGAGCCGAGCGGCACGTGATGCCCATGCGCTGGAACGAGCGCCTGATCCATGCCATCACGCACCCCGATATCGCCTACCTCTTGTTGACGCTGGGCACCTTCCTGTTGCTGGCGGAGCTGGCCGAGCCTGGGCTGGGGGTGGGCGGCGTGAGCGCCACAGTGTCCTACATTCTAGCTTTTATGGCGCTGGGCAGCCTGCCGCTGAACTGGGCGGGTGTGGCCCTGTTGCTGGTGTCGCTGGTGATGCTGGCCGTGGCGCTACTGACCGACGCCGATGTCGTGATCACGGCGGTGGCGCTGGTGCCTTTTGTGCTTGGGTCGCTGATTCTCTACGCTCCCTTCCGGCCTACGTCGCCAGCAGCGCCCGATCTCAGGGTCAGCCCCTGGTTGATCGCTGTTATGGCGCTGGCGTTGGGCGGCTTTGCGATGGTGGTGCTGCGCGCCCTGGTCAAGGCCAGCAAGTTGCCGCCGCAATCGGGGGCGGAGCGCCTGATCGGTATGACAGGGGTGGCGCTTACGGCTTTGGCGCCCGAAGGCGAGGTAAGGGTGGATCTGGAGAACTGGAGCGCCGTGTCGTCGGACGAGGAGGTGCAGGCAGGGACCGAGGTGGTGATCGTTGGTGTGAGCGGCGTGCGCCTCCAGGTGAGGCCCGCACATCGAGCTGAGCAGGGAGGTTAGGCCATGGGTACCTGGATCGTAACCGTCATTCTTATTATTCTGGGATTTCTCATTCTGGCGATGGCCGTGCGCATCGTGCCCGAGTACAAGCGGCTGGTGGTTTTCCGGCTGGGGCGTTGCCTGGGGGCGCGCGGTCCGGGACTCATTCTGTTGATCCCCTACGTCGATCGCGGGACGATGACCGATCTGCGTGAGGCATTCTTTGATGTCCCGCCGCAGACCTGTATCACGGCGGACAATGCCTCGGTCTCGATCGACTTTCTTGTGTATGACAAGGTGATCGACCCCGTGCGGAGCGTGTTGGAGGTGGAGGACTTTACTGGCGCTGCGCGCGGTCTGGCCATCACCACGCTGCGCGCCGTGGTCGGCGCCATGAACCTGGACGATGTGCTGAGCAAGCGCGATGACATCAACAACGTGCTCCATCAAAAGCTGGATGAGGTCACCGACCGCTGGGGCATCCGCGTGACCGCCGTCGAGATCCGCGAGGTCGTGCCGCCGCCGGCCATCGAGCAGGCGATGACGCGCCAGATGGCGGCAGAGCGCGACCGGCGTGCCACCGTGACCACGGCCGAGGGCCACCGTGAGGCCGCCATCCGTACCGCCGAGGGCGAGCGGGAGGCGATTATCCTGCGGGCCGAGGGCGAGCGCCAGGCGACCATTCTCCGTGCTGAGGCCGATCGTCAGTCGGCGATCCTGCGGGCAGAGGGGCAGGCCCTGGGCCTGAACGAGGTGTACAAGGTAGCGCAGGGTGTCGATAGCAAGACGCTGACACTCCAGTACATGGATGCGCTCCGGGCCATGGGCGAGGGCGCCGCGACCAAGTTCATCATCCCGACTGAGTTGCTGAGCCTGGTGCGCCCGTTGGCCGAGCACGCAAGCCGGTCACTGGGGGATTCACAGAGTTAGCCGCGCTAGACCGTATCTCGCTTCCGCCGTGCGGGTTGGCATCTACGGAGGAGAGACACGATGCATACTGGCGTGATCGCTCTGGCACTGCTGCTCTGTCTGGCCCTGTTGAGTCTGGGGGGACGCGCCGCACGCCACTAGAGGCGTGCGGGCCCGAGATACTGGCATTGCACAGCAACGCGTCCCGAGTTCAGGTAGTGAAAAGAGATGCCGCCCCACACGGGGCGGCATCCTGCATTACTGAATGGCTCGATCGGGGCCAAACAGCGGTTACGCAACCGCCAGTTCCTTGCTGCTCTCCCACAGGCCGTGGATGTTGCAGTAGGCCACGGCGACCAGCGTGCCGGGCTGATCTACCTTGAGCGAGGCGGTTACGCCAGGCTCGGTGTAGACCGGGCCCTGGTTGGCGCCCGCTACCGACTGGCCATGGGCGGCGAACTCGTAGCGGCCGACCATGTAGATGAACTTGTCGTTGGCGGGCTTGAAGAACAGGTTGATCCAGGCGATGTGATGCTCGGTGGTGTTGGGGTGGGCGATCTCTTTGCCCACGCTGACCTTGACCTCAAAGGCCTCCCCGGCCTTGACGCTGTCGGCGCACTCGATGACCGGGACGTGCTTCTCGGTCTTCCAATCTGCCTGCTGAATGAACTCACCTAGTGACGACATTGCACAACCCTCCATAACGATAACCGGAATATAGTCACGCTGACACCCGCGACCGGTTCGCAGGCGCAGCCCACACACGATCAGTGTACCACGGCGAGCAGCAGTCGGTCAATGCTCACATACGCCTGCTCACGGCTCGCCGTGGACGCGCGTACTCAGCCGCCCAGTGCCTCGATGACGGCCGGCATAAATGCCGGCAGGTCGGCGGGCGTGCGCGAGGATACCATCTTGCCGTCCACCACCACGGCTTCATCGACAAACGTGGCCCCGGCATTCACCAGATCATCCTTGATGGCGCCCACGCCGGTGACACGCTTGCCTTTGAGGATGCCGGCGGAGACGGGCACCCAGCCCGCGTGGCAGATAAAGGCCACCACGCCGCCGCGCTCGTGGATCTCGCGCACCAGCTTGAGCAGGGCGGGATAGCGGCGCATCTTGTCCGGCGCGTACCCTCCCGGGATGACGATCCCATCATAGTCTGCGGCGCGGGCCTCCTCGGCGGCCAGGGTGGCCTGCGCGGGGTAGCCGTGCTTGCTGGTGTAAGTCTCGGCGTGCGGCCCCACGATGGTGACCTCAGCCCCGGCCTCCAGCAGCCGGTAGTAGGGATACCAGAGCTCTGGATCCTCATAGTCGTTCTCGGCCAGAACAACAACCTTTTTTCCTTGCAGTGACATGTTGACCTCCTATAGATAGACGACTAGTCTCTTCCGGCCGGCGCCAATGCGCGGGCCAGTTCATCCGCATCTGTGATGGGTGGCAGGCAATGCTGCCCGGTGCACACATAGGCCGTGGCACGCCGGTCGATCTGCTCGCGGCCCGCCAGCACCGGCGGCACACCGCCCTCGCCGGCGGCCACCAGGCGCTCCGGTGCGTAGCCGTTCAGCGTGTTCAATAGCGCCAGGGTGTCCGCAGCACCAGGCGCGCCGATAATGGCCACATCCACCTGCGGGCGCTGGGCGTAGTCCAGCGCGGTCAGCCACTGGCCAAAGCCGGTGGGGTAGCGGCTGGCCATGGCGCGCATCGGGGCCAGCGCCTTCTCCGCCAGCCGGGCGTAGCGGTCATCTTCATAGTAGCGGGCCAGCTGCAGCAGCCCCAGGGTGGCCAGCGCCGCCCCGGAGGGCGTGGCATTGTCCTGGTGTTCGGCGGGGCGCACGATCAGCGCCTCGTGGTCATCGGCGGTATCGTACCAGCCGTCGTCCCAGTAGTGCTCCAGCGAGAGCGCCATCAGCCTGCGGGCCGCCGCGATCCAGCGGGGCTCGAAGGTGACCTGGTAGAGCGACACCAGCCCCTGCACGGCCGTCGCCTGGTCCTCCAGGTAGCCATCGAGACGGGCCGCATCGCCGTGCCAGACGCGCCGCAGGCGCCCGTCGGGGGCCGCCATCTGATCCAGCAGGAACGCGGCCAGTGCCTCCGCCGCGGTGATATAGTCCGCACGGCCCAAGGCCGCGCCCGCTTCGGCCAGCGCGGAGAGCGTCAGGCCGTTCCAGGCGGCAAGCACCTTGTCGTCACGCGCGGGTTGGGCCCGTTCGGCGCGGGCCGCCAACAGGCGTGCCCGCAACGGCGCCAGGGCGGCGCGCTCCTCGTCGGATCCGGTGAAAGTGAGGATGTTGCGCCCTTCAAAGTTGCCCGCCTCGCTGACCGGGTAGCCGGCCGCGAAACGCGCATAGTCCTCGCGCAGAACGGCGCGTAATTCGCCCACGGTCCACAGGTAGGTGGCCCCCTCGTGGCCGGCGGTGTCGGCATCCTGCGCGCTGGCGAAAGCGGCGCTGTTCACGCGCATCTCGCGGAGCAGGTAATCCAGCGTCTCCTCAACCACCGCGCGGTAGAGCGGCCGCCCGGTCACCTGCCAGGCCTGCAGGTAGACGCGCGCGAGCTGGGCGTTGTCATAGAGCATCTTCTCAAAGTGCGGCACCAGCCAGCGGCCGTCGACCGTGTAGCGATGGAAACCGCCGCCGATCTGGTCGTAGAGCCCGCCCCGGGCCATGGCCTCGAGCGCTGTGTTCACCAACGCCAAGAGCCGGTCGTCGCCGGTGGCGTGATACGTGCGCAAGAGGAACGCGAGCGCCATCGGCTGGGGGAATTTGGGCCCGGCGCCCCATCCGCCATGCTGCCCATCGTGCTGCTCCAGCAGGCGCTGCACGGCGGCGTTGAGGGCCTGCTCGCCGGGCATGGCCGCGGGCAGGCCGCTGCCGGAGGGCGGGCCAGATTGGCGCAGCAGATTGTCTACCAGTTGTTGCCCGGTGCGCTCGATCTCATCGCGACGCGTCTCCCAGGCCCCCAGGATTTGCGTCAGGAGGTCGCTGAAACCCGGCAGGTTGTAGCGCGCTTTGGGCGGGTAGTAGGTGCCCCCGTAAAAGGGGTGTCCTTCGGGCGTGAGAAAGACCGACATGGGCCAGCCGCCGTTGCCCGTCAGGGCCTGCACCGCGCCCATATAGATGCGGTCCAGGTCGGGCCGCTCCTCGCGGTCCACCTTGATGGACACGAAATGCGCGTTGAGGATGCGCGCCACCTCCGGGTCCTCAAAGGACTCGTGGGCCATCACATGGCACCAGTGGCAGGCGGAATAGCCGATGGAGAGAAAGATGGGCCGCCCCTCGCGGCGCGCGCGCTCCAGCGCCTCCTCGCCCCAGGGATACCAGTCCACCGGGTTCTCGGCGTGCTGTCGCAGGTAGGGGCTCGCCTCGCCTGCCAGACGATTGCTCATGACCGTGACCCTCTGGTGCGCTCGCGGCCCACAGCGGTCATATAGATCACGCTCTCGGACTCGCCATCCAGCCCCAGCAGCGCGTTGGCCTCACTGTCGTACAGGGCTGCGATCTGGCAGGAGCCCAGGCCCAGCGCCACCGCCGCCAGGGCGGCGTTCTGGGCGATGTGGCCCGCGTCCAAATAGACATAGCGGTAAGCGCGCTCCTTATACTTCCAGGCGCTGCGCCCGAACACCGCGCTCCACAGGAACACCAGGTCGGCGTTGGCGGCCATCCCCTGGTCCAGCGCCGCGGCGGCGATCGCCAGCCGTTGATCGCCCTCGGCCAGTTGGGCCAGCGCGTGCTCCCGGACCTGGTAATGGTACAGCCCTTGCGGCACGCCCTCGACGTCGTGGACCGCGAGGTAGGTCTCGATGGGGTACAGCGCGCCAGCGGAGGGGGCCGTGCGGAAGATATAGCCCCCGCCCTGCCGGGTGGCCCCATCGGTGGCCCACAGTAGTTGCGACAGGGTTTCGATACTGACCGGCAGCCCGTCATAGCTGCGGACGCTGCGCCGCGTGCGCAACAGGTCCCACAGGCCGGTGCCGCCCTCCGTCTGGGGGGTAGGCAGGGGAATGCGCGGCGCGTCCGGGTAACCTTTGTAGGTGGCCGGTTTCGTGGTCATGTCCAGCCTGCCGGCGGGGAGGCCGTCTCGTTTGTATCCTGTCTCGCGCTGGAAGCGTCTGCCGATGTCGCTCACGACGTTGCCTTTCCTTTGCTGCTAGACCAGCAGTGTGATGTTGGACTCGCGCGCGTCGCGAATGTAGGTGCCCACGGCGCCATACTCGTCGATCAGATCCTCGCGCATATCCTCCTGGCGGATGCCCATGATCTCCATGGTCATCTCGCAGGCGATGATCCGGCCGCCCAGGTCCCTAAAGTCGGCCATCAGCCGGTCCAGCGAGGCCACGTTGGCCTTTTTCATGCGCCAGTTCATAAAGGCCTTGCCCAGACCGAGCATGTGCATCTTGGAGAGCGGTCCCTTGTTGAGGCCGCTTTTCTTGAGGCGCTCAAGCCCCCAGAAGGTGAAATAGAGCGACACGTCCATCCCCATGGCGAGCGAGCCGTTGGCGATGATCAGCGCACTGTAAAGCCTGTCCATGTCGCCGCTGGCGACGACGATGGTGGTGCGATCGGCCATGTGTGCCTCCTAGCGCCGGATACGGATCGTCCACTCGGTGGGGGTGCCCTCGACCGCCAGGAGCTCGCTGCCCAGCGCCGCGGCGGCCATGGGAAGCTCTTTCTGCGAGGCCGGATGGGTGCCCAGAATCTCGATGGTGTCGCCCGGCTGCGCCCGTCTGACGGCCTTGCGGAACTCGATCAGCGGGATCGGGCAGGTCTCGCCCCGTACGTCGATAGTAATATTCTCCATGATGGCTCCTACGAGGTAAAGGTTACCTCAACCGTGTTTACATCCCACAGAGGCTCGATCTTTTCCACGATCTCCTCGCGGATGTTGTTGGCGAACTGATGGTCGGCGGGCATGTCCAGCGCGATGCGGACCGTGCCGTCGGCCAGCGCGATGCTCTCTACCGTCCTGGTTCGGATCAGGTCCAGACCGACCTGCGGGTTCATCACGTGCTTGAGGCGGCGGCGAATCTCGGTCTCGTCGGTGGGCACGTGCTCCTTGACCAGCCCGTGGCGCTCCTCATAGTTCTGGATCGCGGCCTGCAGGCCGTCGACGGCCAGCACCGAGCAGTGCGTCTTGATGGGAGGCAGACCGCCCAGGGCGTCCGAGGCCTCCTGCCAGGTGATGTCGCGGGCCTCTTCGATCGTCTTGCCCTTGGCGAGCTCGGTGATGATCGAGCCGGTGGCGATGTTCGAGGCGCACCCGTACGACTCGAATTTGACGTCGTCGATGCGGTGCGTCTCGTCGTCTACCTTTATGTACACCGCGACCATGTCCCCGCAGGCGGGACTGCCCTCGAGGGCCTTGCCGTCGGGATCCTCAATGCGTCCCACATTGCGCGGGTTCTGAAAATGCTCCATTACGATATCACTGTAGGGAAGGGTCATGGTACTTACTCCTTGCCGAGCGGGCTGATGGCGCGCAGGCGGGCGATGACTTCGGTCAGCGCCTCTGCCACGCGGTCCACATCCTCGTTCTGGTTATAGCGGCCAAATGTGAAACGGATCGACCCGTGGGCGCGCTCGTGATCTCCGCCGATGCCCAGGATCACATGGCTGCCCTCCAGCGAGCGGCTGAAACAGGCCGAGCCGGTGCTCACGGCGAATCCGCGCATGTCCAGGTGCAGCAGCACCGACTCACCCTCCACATAGCGGAAGGAGATATTGGCGTTGTGCGGCGTGCGCAACTCGGGATGACCATTGACGCGCGACTGCGGGATCTGCAGCAGCAGCCCCGTCAGGCGGTCTCGCAAGGCCTGCAGGCGGGCGTTCTCCTCGGGGGTGATCAGGTCGAGTGCCGTGGCGAACCCGACGACGCCGGGGATGTTCTCAACGCCGCCGCGCAGGTTGTTCTCCTGAAAGCCACCGTCCATCCATTTCGTGATGGGTGTGCCTTTGCGGATGTATAGCCCGCCCACGCCCTTGGGGCCGTGCAATACGTGGGATGAAACCGTCAGCAGGTCTACCGGCGTTTCGCGGACATCCAGCGGGACGCGGCCAAAGGTGTGCGTCGCATCGCTGTGGAACACGATCCCGTGCTCGCGGGTTAGCGCGCCGACGGCGTCCAGGTCTTGAAGGGTGCCGATCTCCTGGTTGGCCGCCTGGATGGAGACCAGCGCGGTGTCGGGCCGCAGCAGGCTCTCCAGATGGTCCAAATCCACGCGGCCGTGCTCGTCCACGCGGACAGTGTCCACACTGAAACCCTGCCGCTGCAGCGCTCGCACACTGTGCAGCACCGGGAAATCCTCGATGGCCGTGCTGATAATGTGCCGCCCTTTTTTCTCTCCCAGCGCCGCGGCGACACCCTTGATCGCCATGTTGCTGGACTCGGCATCGCCGGAGGTGAACACAAACTCCTCGGGGCTGGCGCCGATATGGGCCGCCAGGCTGGCACGGGCACGATCCAACGCCTCCTTGGACTCGAGTCCCAACGAGTAGCCGAATTGGGATGTCGCCACGGCATACTTGTCGGTCATAAAGGGCAGCATCGCCTGCACCACGCGCTCATCCATGCGGGTGGCGGCGGCGTTATCGAGATAGACGAAACGGTCGGTCACGGGCTCCTCCTCAATCGGTGGTCGCGTCGGGGGCGCAGTTCTCACCCCAAACAATCGCAAAGGACACCTCGATGGCATCCTCGGGACAGGCCAGCTCACACTCGCCGCATCCGCCGCAGTTTTCCGGGAACGCTGCACGCAGGCCGTGTGCATCCTGCGTAAACACGCCGGACGGACACGCAAAAACGCAGCATCCGCATTCGGTGCAGCGCTCTACGTATATAATCGGTACGGGCTGGCAGTCTGGCGTCATGGCCTTCCTTTGAACGTATTCTCTTATAGTTTAGCATCGGCGGCAGCGTGGCGATACGACTTTAGTCGGATCAAGCTGACGTCCTGGCGCACTCGAGCAGGCTCTGTTGTATAACGGGATCGCCGCTAGGCGGGCGCTGGACTGAGGGAGACTGGAGCGCTACTATGGGGACTGAAGGCAATTCACCGAGCGAGGTACCATGAGCAAAGCGATCGGGTTGGCCGCCCTGAATCTTCAGGCTACGCCGCGCCTGGCGCACACCGAGTATTGCACCCACGCCGCCCTGAAACGGCGCGTCACCGGTATTGCAGACGAGGGCGTCGCACAGGAGCGGGCCTTTATGGATGCCTGGGACTATGATCTCATCTGGCATACCGACGATGGCCCGGTGGATTGGTCCGAGCGCGGACGCACCACCGACATGGGCCACGCCGAGTTCCTGGAGGCGGGCGCCGACCGGCGCGAGCCACGGCCCTGCCCCTTTCGCAGCGTGCAGGAGGCGCTGGCGGTGGATGCGGTGGCCGAGTTCGGGCTGCATCCGATGGACGACCTGGTGGCCTACTACCGGCATAGTTACGATGCAGCCTGTGCGGCCTACCCCAACCAACTGAATATGGGCGGGTACTACAAGACGCTGATCTCCGGGGCGATCGCCCTGTTCGGCTGGGAGATGCTGCTGGAGGCGGCGGCCTATCCTGCGGCCTTTGCCCGGGTGCTGGACACGATATTCGCGCAGACGCTGCACCACGCCGAGGCCTGGGCGCGCACCTCCATCGCGTGGTTCATGTGCCACGATGACATGGTCTGGTCGCAGGGGCCTTTTATGCGCCCCGATTTCTACCGGGCAGAGGTGTTTCCGCGCTATCAGGAATTGTTCGCCCTGCTGCACCGGGCCGGCAAGCGGGTGATCTATACCTCCGATGGCGACATGCGCCTGTTCGTGGATGACGTCGTGGCCGCCGGCGCCGATGCGCTCTGTTTCGAGGCCCTCACACCGCTGGAGCCGGTGGTCGAACGCTACGGCCAGACCCATGCCCTGATCTCCAGCAAGGTCGACGCTCGGACGCTGACCTTTGGCAGCCGGGCGGAGATACGGACGGAGGTGGAGCGGACGGTGGCGCTGGCGCCGCAGTGCCGCGGGCTGGTGGTCGCCGTGGGCAACCACATTCCCAGCAACGTGCCGGTGGAGAACGCGCTGTACTATATAGAGACGCTGCGGAGCCAGTGGGGACGGGAGGGTTGGGTCTGCAAACGCGACCGGTCGGGGCTATGATGTGATCAGCAGAATCACCGGGGACGAGGTCGTGACGATGCGAGAGCGTGTGGAATTGCAGGCAATGGGAAGGGATGGGCGCCTGCGGGAGTATGCTGTGGCGCTGGCGGTCTTTGTGGCGAGCCTGGCGATCCTTTACGCCTGGCATCACCGGGTCACTGCACCGAATTTCGGTCTCACCGGCGACGAGCCGCACTATATCATGATCGCCCACAGTCTGGCCGTCGATGGCGATCTCGACCTGGCCAACAACTATGCCGCGGGCGACGCGGACGCGTGGTTCCCTGATCTGGATGCCGATAACCACGTCAACGACTATGCCGGGGACGGTCGGCAGATCTCGGTGCACACGCCCGGCCTGCCCGCGCTGCTGCTGCCCGGGTACCTGCTGCTGGAAAACCCCGCCCGCGCCGCGCGCGCCACCATGCTGCTGCTCTCCAGCCTGACCCTGCTCCAGTTCTACCTGCTGGGCTGCGAGCTCACAGGCAATCGCTGGCTTTCCCTGGCGGCTTGGCTCGTCCTGGCGACTTCGGTGCCCATGCTCTACCTTGCCGCCCAGGTCTACCCCGACGTGCCCGCGGCGCTGGCGCTCCTGCTGGGGTTGCGCGCCCTGCGGCGGCTGCCCGCGATGCGCTGGACGGTGCTGCTGGCGCTGGTGATCTGTGCCCTGCCCTGGCTGCATGTGCGCTATGTCCCGCTCTCTCTCATCCTGGCCGGTGCGGGTCTCGCTCACCTGTGGCGCGAGCCGGGGCGACGGGCCCTGTGGGCCCTGCTGGCGCTCTGTCTGGCCGGCGCGGCGGGATTTGTGCTGTTCTATATCAGCTTCTATGGCAACCCGCTCAGCAATGCCCAGTACGGCCATCTCTCCTCGCGGGCTGCCGATTGGGGCCGCATCCCGGCCATCGCCATCGGGCTGCTGTTTGAGCGCGAGGTCGGGATCCTCCCAGTGGCGCCGTTCCTGCTGCTGGGTATCGCCGGTGGCGCCGCGGCACTGGTAGATCGCGACCGCCGCGCGCTGCTGCCCGTCCTGCTGGTGCTGGCCTATGGCGGCGTCCTGACGCTGGCGCTGGCCGCCGGCGTGGCGGACTGGGGCTGGTCGCTGCCCTGGCGTTTCCTGTTGCCGGTCTTGCCCCTGATGGCGCTCCTGGCGCTGTACGGCGCGCACCGTTTCCCGGCCTGGCGCCTCGCAGCGCTGCCGCTGGTTGCGGCGGGCTCGCTGATATTGGTGCTTTCCATGCGTTGGCCGGGTGGGTTCTACTGGCGCAACGCCGGCGTGCTGGCCATGCCCGCGCTGGACCGGGGCCAGGGCTACCTGCCCTCGGAGGAGTACGCCCGCGTGCGCGAGGTGCCGGCCACCGCGGGGGTGACCACGACCCACGAGCGCCCGTTTGGCGAGCCACCCGGGCCTGTCTGTGCGATCGCCGGCCAATCGGAGCCGGGCTTTCTCACCTGGGGCATCCGCAAGGGGATGCTGCCGGGCGAGATGCAGGTCACCCTATATGTGCGCGGCGAGACCGGCGCCTCTGGCGCGAGTCCGGGACAGGTGCGGGTGGTGAACGAACGCACGGACCAGGCCCTGGCTGCACGCGACCTGACCGCGGACGATCTGGTGGTTGCTGAATGGCAGCCGGTGACCTTTACCGTGGCATCGGACCGGGCAATGGCGCTGATGGCGGTGGCGACCTACACGGGTGAAGGCACGCTGTGCCTCGATCGGGTCGTGTACGAGCAGACGACGTTCAGTCAGCGAGACTGGGGCTATCTGCTGGCGGGCATCGTGACCACCGCGCTGCTCGGCGTCGGACTCGCTCACGGGTTGGCCGCGCGGCGCAGGGACCAATGATAGCGTAACCGTTTCAGGTGCTGGCAGTGCTAAGGGCGCTCGATAGCGTACAGTTCGGCCTGGCCCGGCAGCGGCTGGCCGCCCCGGCCATAGAGCGGCAGCGCCCAGCGGCTGAGCAGCGTGGTGGTGTATCGTCCTTCCAGCCCGGGCAGCCAGGCCTGCATCTCCTCCCCGTCCGCCAGCAAGACCAGCGCACGTCCGTCACTCTCCAACACGCGCAGCATCCGATCGAACTCTTCCAATGTCCAGGCCGCAGGCCGGACGATCTCGCGCCCGGCATAGCGCAGCACAGGGCCGGCGCTGGCGGCGGCGGCCACCACGGTGGTCTCGGGCAGGGACGCCCCCAGGCGCTCGTACGTCATCCGTTGAGCTGATGTCAGGTGGCCAAAGGTCTCTACGCGGTCCTGCAGGGGCAGCGCCAACGTCGCCGTCGTGCGCGCCAGGAGCAGGAACAGCAGTGCCAGCGCGATCAGGGTGCGCCGGGCCTGCGGGTGCGCGCCGCGGTTGGCCCAATCCCAGGCAGCGGAGGTGCCCCGCGCCGCCCACAGCGCCAGCAGGGGGAACAGGGGGATCAGGTCGCGCAATCGCAGGGCCTCGTAGGACAAGTGAAACAGCAGCACGGCGCTGCCGCCGGTCAGCAGGATGAGCATGGACGCGCGCTCCTCGCGGGCGCGCAGCGCGGCCCAGAGCCCGGCCAGGATCAGCGGCCAGAGGTAGCCGAACTCGTTGGACCGGAGCAGGTCGCCCCGCCATAGGCTGGCCAGCGTCGCCGGGATGTTGGTGGGCGAGAGCAGGAACCACTCGGCGGACTCGCTCACCCAGGGCGAGCCAAAGGCAAGTCGGTGGTACCACAGGTCGGGGATGGCGCCTGCCAGCGCGCCGGCGCCAAAGAGCGCCAGATGCGCCAGGCGCCGGCGCCAGGGCCATTCGGACATCACCAGCGCTGGAACCGCGGCCAGCGCCAGGGGCAGCAAGGGGTGGCGGATGGTGTAGGCCAGGGCCAGTGACAGGCCAGCCAGGGCGGACCAGCCCAGGCGATCCGTGGCCCGGGCGCGCAGTAGCGCCAACAGCGTGAGCAGGGTGGCCGCTGCCGCTGCCGCGTCCGCCATGGGAACCAGCGAGCGCGTCAGGACCTCATGGGATGTGAGGTGCAGCGCCACGGCCAGTGCCCCGATGGTCATAATGTGCTGTTGGCCGGTAGGCGCCCATAGACGGTTGGCCAGCCGCAAAGTCAACCAGCCGCACAGCAGCAGGCAGAGCGGGGCGCCCCAGAGCGCAAGCCACTCGCCCCCCAGCCGGTAGAGGGGCGCCAGCAGCACGGGCCAGCCCGGCGGCCACACTGTGGCCGCCACGCCCGTGAGCGGCGGGTGGTAGCCTACCGGCACCAGGGGCCAGAGCGGCACGCCCGCCTCCAGTGCCAGGGGCACCAGGGGAAAGGCGTGGCGCAGGTCGCCGGTGGTTGCCAGATCGGCTGCCATTTGCAGGTAGGCGTACGGATCGCTGCCGCCTGCGCCGGCGCTGAGGTGTCGCCCAAAGAGAGCGCCCAGCCAGCCGAGGCCGCCTGCCGCCGCCAGTCCCCTGAGCCAGCGTTCCGCGTCGGGCCGCGCCCGGCGGAGCCAGGCTGCGGCGCTGAGCAGCATCCAGGCCGCGGCGATCAGCCAGGGGATGGCGGGGTCGAACCAGGGCGACCACAGGTCCGGGAAGGGATAGGCGTGATAGGCGCCAGTGTCCACGCCCAGCGTGTGCGCCACGAACCATTGCACGCGCATCACGAGGTAGGGCAGCAAAAGTGGGGCCAGCAGCTCCACCTGGACGACGCGGCGCCCACCCGAGCTGTGTGCGGCTGCGTATCCGGAGAGTGCCAGGGCGACAAGCCCCGCGAAAAGTGCCAGCAGGATCGCGCGGGGATCCTGTCCGGCCCGGTTGTCACCAAGTGACAGGATCAGCGCTGAGCCCAGGGCCAGAGCGTGGCCGAGAAGCCAGGCCATTGTTGCCCGAGGAGATAGTGGCTGGTCCTCGGGGCGCACCGTGCAGGCCAGGGCCCTCAGGATGGGTTGCAGGCTCGCGGGGGCCGGGCGACGGGCCAGCCAGGTGCAGAGCGGGATCGTCAGAGCCAGCCCGGACAGGGTCAGCGTCCAGATGCGCGCGCTCAGTGGGCCGTCGCTCAGGGCCTGGGAGGCCAGGGCTAGCGACGCGGCCAGCAGCAGGGCCAGCGTGAGCCGTGGCGCTGACGGCGACCCGCCGTGTGACCTCACCGCGCGGTGCCATGCCGCGGCGCACAGGCTCAGCGCCAGCAACCCCAGCGCCCAGCCGGCGAACCCGGCCGATGCCAGTCCGGCGGGAACAGGTCGCGGAGCGTAGAGATAATCTGCACTGAGCAGGTGGCGTAGCAAAGCGAGCATGGGTGAGGTGTGCCTCGTCTCAGAGTGTGCAGGGATCATATACGGCGCTGGGCCGGCGCGCCAGCACGCCGCTGGCGCTACGGGTGAAGACTCTTTGGCGCCGCAAATTGACATTCTTGAGGACAGTGGTATACTATTCTTAGGATTCAAGTAACAGGCCCGCGGCCGTGACCGGAGGGCGAGGAGACAAAGATGGCGATCACCAAAGAGATGCGGATTGAAGAGATTGTGGCCGAGCATCCGGAAACAGTGCGGATCTTTTTCAAGCACGGGCTGATGTGCGTGGGTTGCGCAGCAGCGCGTTTCGAGTCGCTGGCCCAGGGCGCAATAGCCCATGGGATCGACGTCGATGCGCTGGTAGCCGATCTCAACGCCAATCTCGAGGGCGTCGAGGCTCAGGCCTAGTTCGGGCAGGTTTCGGACACATTCGTGTGACCAATGAAGCGGGGAGGCACTGATCTGCCTGCCCCGCTTTTACATGTTCCGTGGCGGCCGCCACGGTTGCAGGGGGGGGGTGTTGCGTGGGGGAGTACGATAGCAGGGCTCGGGCGCTGTTGGTCCATGACAGGCTGCTGGACTATTATGGTGAGCCGCCCATCAAGCCACAGCAACCCCCGCTGGACGAGCTGATACAGACGATCCTGTCGCAGAACACGTCGGATGTGAATTCCGGGCGGGCCTATGGCTCCCTGCGTGAGGCATTCCCCACCTGGGAATCCGTACGTGAGGCGGACACGGACGCTGTGGCCGAGGCGATCCGTTCAGGCGGGCTCGCGCGGGTCAAGGCGCCGAGGATTCAGCAGGTGATCGCCCATCTGGAGGCGGAGCGGGGCGCGGCGACGCTGGATTTCCTCGTACCGATGCCCGTGGACGAGGCGCGCGATTACCTGCTCTCCCTGCCGGGAGTGGGGCCCAAGACAGCGGCCTGCGTACTGCTCTTTTCATTGCACAAGCCGGCCCTGCCTGTGGACACCCATGTCTACCGGGTGTCGCAGCGCCTGGGCCTCGTCCCGGGCAAGGCCAGCGCCGAGCAGGCGCACACGTTGCTTGAGGCCTTGATCCCGGAGGAACTCTACTATCCCTTCCATCTGCTCTTGATCCAGCATGGGCGCATGCTGTGCAGTGCTCAGCGTCCCCAATGCGAGGTTTGTCCCCTGTTCGATATCTGCGCTCACGCCAGCCTGGAGCGGTCACAGGATGATGAGGGAAAGGGCTAGACCCGTTTACAAAGCGTACGCCATCGCATACAATGGGACCGGTGCAACAGAGCACCGGTTCTTTCGTATTGAGTATGCATGGGGGATGGTCGGGCCAGCCTGTGAAACATAAGGAGAGGCGCCATGTTAGGTGATCTGACCGAAAAGATCCAGTCGTCGCACAACAAACTGGAGGAGCTGATCAACAAGATTCCGGGGTATTCTGGCTACCGTGCCAAAGAGCAGCGCCGCGATGCGGACAAGATTCTGCGTATGCACGTGGCGGAGCAGTATGATCAGGTGCTCGATCGGCTCAATCGGGTGCAGTATGACCTGGTGAGCGCGGGCGATCTCACCGGGATGATGTTGCTGGAACGGGCGGTCAGCCGTCTGCAACTGCTTGTGGACCGGATCCGTACGGCCAGTTACGGCTATGCCGGGCTATTCGACGCCATCAAGGTCGACGACGATGCCCTTGACAGGCTATACGATTTCGATAATTCGATGCTGGACGGTGTGGCGACGCTGAGCGATACGCTCGACCAGATCGCAGCGGTGATCGCAGAGGGCCAGTCTGTCCAGGAGCTGGGTAATGCTCTCATGGCCGAGCTGGAAGCGTTGCATCGTTCGTTCAGCGAGCGGCAGCAGGTGATCTTGAGCTAACTGCGCGCAGGGCGCGCCGATACAAAGGAGTAATAGCGATGGCGAGGATTCTGGATGTCGTTCAGGCCCCCGATATGGGGCCCCGCGATCTGGTGCGTCGTGTACCGCAGACAGGTGCTGGCGATTTCCGCATCGGCACCCAGGTGATCGTCCGTGAGGGACAGGTGGCGGTATTTTTCCGGGACGGCAAGGCTTTGGACGCCTTTGGCCCGGGACGGCACACCATCAGCACGGCCAACATCCCGCTGCTGGTCAACCTGGTCCAGACGGTGTTCAGCGGGGACACGCCCTTTACCGCAGAGGTATATTTCGTCAACACGCGCGACTTTATCGATATGCGCTGGGGCACCCCGGAGCCGATCACGCTTCGTGACGAGGTGTTGCGCATGGTGCGCGTGCGGGCGCATGGCACTTATAACATGGCCGTCGACGATGCGCAGCTGTTTGTCGGGCAGATGGTGGGCGCGCGCGGCTACTATACCACCGAGGATGTGTCTAACTATCTCCGGAGCATGATCATTAACCGGCTGACAGATCTGCTGGGCACCAACATGAGCTCGATCCTCGATCTGCCGGCGATGTTTGAGGAAGTGTCCGCAGCAGCGCGGATCAAGCTGCGCGACGACTTTGCCGCCATCGGCATGTCGCTCAAACAGCTCTACATTCTGTCGATCAGTCCTACGGAGGAGACCAGCGCGGCGATCGACGAGGCGGCCTCTATGGGGGCCATCGGCGACATGGACCGCTATATGAAGTTCAAGACCGCCCGTGCTGTGGGCGATGCTGCGACCGCCGAGGGCGGCGTCGCGGGCGGTACGGCGCAGATGGGACTCGGCCTGGGGGCCGGCATGGCCGCCGCGCAGGCGATGGCCAGTTCCTTCGCCTCGGGCCAGCAGGCGCCCGCTCAGCCCGCAGCTGGCGGTGGTGCCGCCGCGCCTGCAGATCCCGTAGCGGCGCTCACCACGCTCAAGACGCTCCTGGATAACGGGCTGATCTCGCAAGAGGAGTATGACACCAAGCGCCAGGAGATCCTCAAGCGCCTGTAGCACTCTACTACCGTCTGTGAGTCGGGCCGGGGGCATGCCTTCGGCCCGATTTCTGTACAAGATACAACCGTCGTGTTGCAGGTCAGCCCGCGGCCGTCAGTTGGCGAGCATCCGCGGATGCGGTATTATCCACAATAGAGAAGGTACCGTTTGGAGGGAGCAGGATGCAGGTTATATTGCTCAAGGACGTGAAAAAGCTGGGCCATACCGGGGATGTGGTGAACGTTGCCGATGGTTATGCCCGTAACTATCTGTTCGTCCGCGGGCTGGCCGTTGCTGCCACCGACGCCGTTCGTAAGGATCTGGCGAGCCGGGCTGCGGCGGAGGCGCGTCATGAGGCAGCTGAGCGCGAGGCGGCCCAAAAGCACGCCCAGATGCTGGAGCATATCGAGTTGACGTTTGCTGCACGCGTGGGCGAGAACGACAAACTGTACGGGTCCATCACGGCGGCCGACATCGCCGAGAAGCTATCCGATGTCATCGGAGATGAGGTCGACAAGCGCAAGGTAGCCTTGGAGGAGCCGCTGCGCGAGTTGGGCAGTTTCGAGGTGCCGGTCAGGCTGCACAGCGATGTCCAGATCGTGGTCAAGGTGCATCTGGAGCGGGAAGCCTAGTCCCCAATTGTTTGATGCGTGGGCGCCTGTGCGGCGTGGTGCAGCAGGCGCTCTCTGCTTTTGTAACCATGGTTCGTTGTGGCGGGCTGCCCGATTTGACCCGTTATGCCCTTTCTTGTCGGCGGGACTGATTTGCGGTAGGATAGCTACACGTTTGTTGACGCTGCCTGATTGGACCAATGAGGTTTGGCCGGTGCCCGTGAGAGACCTGGCATCTATGAGCGCCCGGCCGCAGGCAGAGATACCATTGCAGGAGAGATGTGATGTCGCAACGATTGCGCACGCTGTTGGCAGTGCTGCTGGTGCTCGCTATCCTGGCGACCGGCGGCTGTACCGGCACGTCCTCGTCCACTGAAGAAGAACCCACGCCTACCCCGCTCCCCCCGCCAGAAGTCGCCGAGCGGCCCACCTACACGGTCCAACGTGGCGATGTCATCGATACGGTGACGTTCAATGGGCGTGTCTCCCCGACCATCGAGGAAGAGCTGTACTTTCAGACCAACGGGCGCGTAATCGATGTGTTGGTCAAGCGCAACGACATGGTCGAAGAGGGACAGTTGCTGGCTGAGCTGGACAATACAGACCTGAATCGGCAGCTGGAACAGGCCAAGATATCCTTGAATACGGCGCAGAGCAATCTGGATAGTGCCCTCGAGGCCGTGCAAAAGCAGAGCTCGGGCGCGCAAGCCCAGCTGGACATACAGCGTTTGCAGCTGCAAAAGCTGGAGGGCGGCCTTGGAACGCTGAATCTCGAGGTGCAGCTGGCCAAGGCCAGGCTGGATGCGGCTCTGGCTGGCCCAACGGCGCAGGAGTTGGCCATTGCGCAGAGCAGTCTTGAGCAGGCGCGGAATTCGCTTTGGGCAGCGCAGGCGAGCCGCGATGCTGTGTGCGGTGTCCCGAGTGCTCAGTGTGATGGGGCAGAGGCCAACGTGTTGCGTGCTGAAGAGTCGGTCCGAATGGCCGAGCTGAACCTCGAAACAGTCAAGGCCGGGGCAACAGCGCTGGAGATTCTCTCACTGAGGGCGGCCTATGAGCGGGCGTTGCAAAGCCGGCGGAACGCGGATATCGACATCGCCGTGTTGCAGCGGCAGATCGAGATGGCTGAGGAGAGCCTGGCACTCATGGCGGCAGAGGTCGATCCTCAGGTGACGGCCGCTGTAGAGCAGAACAAGTTGTCGGTGCAGCGTCTCGAGGCGCAGATTGCCGCGACGCAGGTCGTGGCGCCCTTTGCCGGACGCATCACCACTGCCTCGGTCACCGAGGGCACGGACGCGCAGGCCTATAGAACCGTGATGGTGATCTCGGATGAGAGCGAGCTGGAGATCACCGCTGAGCCTACTACCGCGCAGTTGGACAAGATGGCAGAGGGGATGATCGCCCAGATGGTGCTCTCCCAGTATCCCGGCCAGGTGCTGACGGGGACGATCTATCAACTGCCGTATCCCTACGGTGGCGGCGGTGGCTCAGACCTGCAGGATGTGGACAAAAAGACACGGATTTCCTTCGAGCCGGGGGACCTGGATCTCAAGCCGGGCGACCTGGTCAAGGTTGATGTGACGGTGGCAGAGGCAGCTGACGCCCTCTGGCTTCCGCCCGCGGCGATTCGTACCTATTCGGGACGCAGCTTTGTGGTCGTTCAAGACGGTGACACCGAACGACGGGTCGATGTGAGCATCGGCATTCGTGGGCTGGACCGGGTAGAGATCCTGGATGGTCTCGAGGAGAGCCAGGTCGTCGTCGGCCAGTAAGCACTGGGGGTCTGCGTCCGGCATGAGATTGTTTGCTGTTGTCGCGGTCGCACTAAAGCGTCTGTGGAGCAATAAAGGGCTCACGTTCTGTTCGGTGTTTGGCCTGACCATGGCTGTGGCACTGATCAGTTGCATCCCGTTGTACACCGATGCGGCCAATCTGACGGTGCTCGAGCAGGAGCTGCAGCAGGCACAGCAAACGCGTAATCGCCCTCCCTTTGCCTTTATGTATCGCTATATCGGCGCGTGGAACGAGCCGATTGAGCTTGATGAATATCGGGCCGTTAACGATTACCTGACGCAATACGCGCCCGGCATCATCGATCTGCCGGTATCCCTCACCACGCGCTATATCAAGACCGACGATTTCTCCATGTTCCCCGCCTCGGAAGCCGTCTATGCCGGCCTCCGGCAGCCCCTCGGCTGGGTCAACTTTGCGTACATCGAGGGGCTGAACGAGCACGTCACGCTCTACGAGGGGACTTTTCCCACGATCGCCGCCGCGGACGCGGAGCGCATCGAGGTGCTCGTGAGCCGGTCGTTTGCGGACGAGACCGGTCTGCAGGTGGGCGAGGACTTTGTCGTGTTCATGCGCGGCAGCCAGGCCGCAGCGGGGGACGCGCTGCGCCAAAGCCAGTTTGAGGTGCGCGTGAGCGGGATCTGGGAGCCCTCAGACGCAGAGGAGCCGTTCTGGTTCTATACGCCGCGGTCGCTCGAAAATGGCCTTATGGTGCCTGCGGAGACCTTTGGACAGCGCATCGCCCCGGCGATGACCGATGAGATCTATGCTGCCATCTGGTATATGGTGTTCGATGGCCAGGCTGTGCGTACTGATGACATCCCCGCATTGTTGGCCCGGATCGCCCAGGTCAGCACACGTGCCGCCAACTTGTTGAACAATACGACTCTGGACATCTCACCAGTGGCCGCGCTGCAGAACTATCAGCGCACCACGTACATCATGACGATCATGCTATACGTGTTCTCGATCCCCATCCTGGCTCTTGTGCTCTACTTTGTGGGGCTGATCTCCGGGTTGGTCGTGGCCCGGCAGGAGGGGGAGGTCGCGATCCTCAAGAGTCGCGGCACCGGTGTGCTGCAGGTGCTCGGTATCTACACCCTCGAGGGCGTGCTGATCGGCCTGGTGGCGCTGGCTTTGGGGCTGCCCCTGGGGCGGCAGTTGGCCATCCTCATGGGTAATACCGTGTCGTTCCTCAACCTGGGGCTGCGTGAACCCTTGCCTGTGGTGATCACCCCGAGGGCGACTCGCCTGGCGGTGGCGGGCGTGGTGGTGGCCGTGCTGGCCAGCCTGGTTCCGGCCCTGAGGGCCGCGCGGATGTCCGTGGTGACCTATCACCAGGGACGTGCGCGGGCGATTGGGCGCCCCGCCTGGCAGCGATTCGGACTGGATTTCTTGCTCCTGGCCGTCGCGGGCTATGGCTACTATGTGCTGCAAAACCGCGGTACGCTCAACTATCTGGGTGCGGGGACGGGCGATCCGTTTCAGGATCCGCTGCTGTTTCTTGCGCCGGCGCTCACGGTTTTCGCTGTCTCGATGCTGCTGATACGCCTGTTCCCCCTGGTAATGGAGGGGCTCGCACGTCTCACAGGCGTGCTCGTCCAGTCCGTGTCGGTGGTGCTGGCCTTTCGCCAGCTGGCGCGCGTCTCGCGCCAGTACACCGGGGCACTCTTGCTGCTGATCCTGACGGTAAGTCTGGCGGCGTTCACAGCTTCTATGGCGCGCACGCTCGATCAGAGCTTGATCGACCGGATGTATTATCGGTACGGTGCCGACTATTTGCTGACAGAGATCGGGCAGCCGCCCGAGGAGCAGCAAGAGTCGGAGATACCTGCCCTCGCGGGCTCTGAGAGCGAGGGGTGGATTTTCGTGCCAGTATCTGAGCACCTCAAGGCGGACGGGGTCGAGGCAGCCACCCGCGTGGGGGTCTACAAGGCGCGCGTGACCGTGGGGACAGGGCGCGGGCAGGGGGCCCTGTACGGCATCGACCGTCTGGAGTTTCCCAAAGTAGCCTACTTCCGTCGTGATTTCGCCTCCAACACGCAGGGCGAGCTGATGAACAGGTTGGCGCTGGACCGGTCCGCCGTTCTCGTCAGTGCGAATTTCCTGCGGGACTCGGGTGCCAAGGCGGGCGACAGGATAGAGCTGACCGTTTCCCTCTGGGGAGACGAGCAGCGCCTGTCTTTTGTGATCGCCGACGTGCTGACGTACTTTCCAACCTATTATCCCGACGATGAGGAAAACGAGTATCTTTTCGTCGCTAATCTCGATCATCTCTTTCAAGAGATGGGTGGTCAGTACCCCTATGACGTGTGGGTGCGTACGGCGGGCAAGCTGAACATCGAGTCCGCCCAAGAGAGTTGGCGGTCCAACGATATCAACGTGCTGCGGATCGCCGGCAGTCAGGAGGCGATCGACAGCGAGCAGGCCAAGCCCGACCGCGCAGGGGTATTTGGGATTCTGTCGGTGGGGTTCATCGCGGCTGCTGCGCTCACGCTGCTGGGGTTTCTGATTCACTCCTTTATTTCGTTCCGGCAGCGCTATATCGAGTTCGGCGTGTTGCGGGCGATCGGGCTCTCGGTGGGTCAGATGATCAGTTTCCTGGGGGTGGAGCAGTTGGTCCTGATCCTCACGGGAATGACCGCGGGAACCGCGGTGGGGATCTGGGTCAGCCGGCTTTTTGTGCCCTTTTTCCAGGTGGGCACATCCAGAGCGGCCAGCATCCCGCCCTTTGTGGTTGTGATCGCCTGGAATGATATTCTTACGATATACATTGTTTTTGCTGTAATGTTACTCGGAGCCGTGGCCAGCATGATCTGGTTCCTCCTCCGGCTCCGGATCTTTGAGGCTGTCAAGCTTGGAGAGGCAGTGTAGTCATGGCATCCAATGGTCCAATGATATTGTGCGATGGCCTGGTCAAGATCTACAAGGTCCAGGATCTGGAGATGGTCGCGCTGGGCGGGCTGGACTTGATGGTCGATCGTGGCGAGTTCATGGCCATCATCGGCCCCAGCGGCAGCGGCAAGTCCACATTGATGAACATCCTGGGCGGGCTGGACAGGCCCTCGGCTGGCAGGGCGATCGTCGACGGGCAGGACCTGCTCAAGCTGTCGACCGCAGCGTTGACACGGTATCGCCGTGAAAAGGTCGGCTTTGTGTGGCAGCAGCCGTCGCGAAACCTGATCCCGTACCTCACGGTGAATGAGAACGTCCAGTTGCCGATGATCGTTTCCGGCATGGCGCCCAAAGAGCGTCAGGAGTGGACGCAAGAGTTGCTCGAGGCCGTCGGGCTCTGGGAGCGGCGGCACCATTCGCTGGCACAGCTGTCTGGCGGCGAGCAGCAGCGCACCGCCATCGCGGTGGGTCTGGCCAACAAGCCGGTGCTGCTCCTGGCTGACGAGCCCACCGGTGAAGTCGATACGATCACAGCGCAGAGCATCATTGACACGCTGCGAACGCTCAGCGAAGAGTTTGGCCTGACCATCGTCATGGTGACGCACGATGTGCGTGCTTCCAGCCAGGTCGACCGTGTCGTCACGATCCGGGACGGGCGCACCAGCAGCGAGCGCGTGCGGCGATTGCACGCGGCGGCCCAGATTCAGGGCGCCGTGGGCGATGGCGCAGACGAGATGGCCGAGGGGGCGCCGGAGGCCGCGGATGCCGTGCCAGAGCACGCTGTGGCGTATCACGAATACGTGGTGCTGGATTCGGCCGGGCGCCTGCAGGTGCCCCGCGAGTTTCTGGAGCAGCTGGGCATCTCCGACCGTGCTCAGGTGGACCTGACCGAAGAAGGTATCCTGATTCGGCCAGCCGTGGGCCTGAGCGATACCACGGCACAGGCGGCGCGTATCTCCGAGGTAGCGGAGGGGTGGGGGCCGCAGGGACGCAGGCGAGACTGGCGTCTCACGGTGGTTGGCGCGAGCCGCGGCGTCAAGAGGCTTCTCCGCAGGGGCGAAAGAGCTGACGAGACAGAGGAAAGCACGTGACAGCAGAACCTAATCATGACTATATCGCGCAGAGTATCAATGTCACCCGTGTATACCGCATGGGCGACAACGAGGTGCATGCCCTGCGGGGTGTGAGCGTCGAGATCAGGCCGCGGGAGTTTGTGGGGCTCATGGGGCGCTCCGGGTCAGGCAAGACGACGCTGATGAACATTATCGGGGGGCTGGATCACCCGACCGATGGGCATTTGTTTGTCTATGGCCAGGATATCACCGGACTCTCCGATCAGGAGCTCACAGAGCTGCGGCGGCATCGCATCGGTTTTATTTTCCAGTCCTTTGCGCTCATGCCGACCATGTCCGCCTTTGAGAATGTAGAGCTGCCGCTGCGCATGGTGGGCACGCGTGCGCGATTCCGCCGGCAACGCGTGATGGAGATGCTCGAGCTCGTGGGTCTGACGCGCTGGGCGCGGCACCGTCCGCAAGAGCTTTCGGGCGGCCAGCAGCAGCGCGTGGCCATCGCGCGGGCGCTGGTCAACCGGCCGGGACTGATCCTGGCAGACGAGCCCACGGGCGAGCTGGACAGCGTGACGGGGCGCGCGATCATGGATTTGTTCCGGACCATCGTCGACACCGAGGACGTTTCGATCATGATGACATCGCACGACCCGGTGATGCGCGAGTACACACACTACACCTATGAGATGGCCGACGGCCAGATCATGAACGAGCGCGACCGTTAGCACGAAAAGGTGTCGCGCCGCGCATAGTTGACTCACGGCCCCGCACACCTATAATGGGGGCCGTCACAGGCCATGACGGAGACGAGTAGGTCAGCAGCTGCGCACAGAGAGCCCGGGGTTGGTGCGATCCGGGTGCGATGGCGCTGATTGAAAATCCCTCCCGAGCCGGCACTCGAACGGACGCGCTGCGGCGGTTGTCCAAGTAGATGTGCCCGGACCCGCCCTCCGTTACCGGGGCGCATCTGTCAGAGACGGCGCTGGCGCCGGCCCTCGCAGAGGTGAGTGGGCGCCTGGCGCCAATCAGGGTGGTACCGCGGGAGGCCATATGCGGCTCTCGTCCCTCAAGGGATGAGAGTCTTTTTTTGTGAGTTCTATGAGTAGGAGTGGAACCATGCCCTTCAACCCGGTCCCGGCCAATGTGGACTATGTCGAGCAAGAGAAAGAGGTGCTGCGCTTTTGGGAAGTGTCCCAGGCCTTTGAGCACCTGCGCGAGCTGCAGCAGGGCAAGCCGCCCTGGTCCTTTATCGATGGCCCGATCACGGCCAACAATCCGATGGGCGTGCACCACGGCTGGGGGCGCACCTACAAGGACCTCTTTGGGCGCTTTTGGGCCATGCAGGGGCGCGAGCTGCGCTATCAGAACGGCTTTGACTGCCAGGGGCTCTGGGTCGAGGTTGAGGTCGAAAAAGAGCTGGGTTTCGCATCCAAAAAGGATATTGAGGAGTACGGGCTGGATCGCTTTGTCCTGCGCTGCAAGCAGCGCGTGTTGCGCATGGCCGCCGTGCAGACGGACCAGTCGATCCGGCTCGGGTTCTGGATGGACTGGAACAGCCCGGACCATCTGCGCTGGCTGGCCGACAAACTGGGCGAGGATCCGGGACAGATCATCACGGTGCAGGGGCCGAACGGGCCCGTCACCGACACCGTCGAGCAGATCGTGGGCAGGTTGGGCCTGCGCGAGCTGGGCGGCTCGTACTTTACGTTCTCCAACGAGAACAACTATGTCATCTGGAACATGCTTCACAAGTGCTGGGAGAACGGCTGGCTCTACCGCGGCGCCGACTCGATGCCCTGGTGCCCGCGCTGCGCCACCGGCATCAGCCAGCATGAGATCGTCACCGATGGCTACGCCGAGCTGACTCACGAGGCCGTCACTGTGCGCTTTCCGCTGCGCGAGCGGCCTGGCGAGTTCCTGCTGGTGTGGACGACCACACCCTGGACGCTCTCCAGCAACGTGGCGGCTGCGGTGGGTGAGAAACTGACCTACGCGAAGGTGCGCTCCGGTGATGAGGTCTATTATCTCTCCAGGGGGACGCTGAACATGCTGCAGGGGCCCTATGAGGTGCTGGGCGAGATCACCGGCAAAGAGATGGAAAGCTGGACATATGACGGCCCCTTCGACTATCTCCCTGCCAATCAGGAGCCGGGCGGCCATACGGCGCTGAGCGCCCTGACGGAGGGCATCAGCGCCAGTGCCTCCGAGGCGCACCGCGTGGTGCTCTGGGACCAGGTGGGCGAAGAGGAGGGCACGGGCATCGTGCATATCGCGCCGGGTTGCGGCGCCGAGGACTATGCCCTGGGGCGCGAGCTGGGTCTGCCCATTGTGGCGCCGTTGGACGAAGAGGGCGTCGTCGTTGACGGGTTCGGCTGGCTGAGTGGCATGAACGTGGCGGATGTGGCCCATCCAATCTTTGACGATCTCAAGCGCCGCGGCCTGCTGTATCACGTGGCCGACTATACCCACCGCTACCCGATCTGCTGGCGCTGCAAGACCCCGCTGGTATTCCGTCTGGTGGACGAGTGGTTCATCAGCATGGATGAGCTCCGCTACAAGATGATGGATGTGACCCGGCAGATCCGCTGGATCCCGTCCTTTGGTCTGGATCGGGAACTGGACTGGCTGAAGAACATGCACGACTGGATGATCAGCAAAAAGCGCTACTGGGGGCTGGCGCTGCCCATCTGGCAGTGCGACGCCTGCGAGCACTATGAGGTCATCAAAGACGAGCACGAGCTTGAGGCGCGCGCTGTGGCGGGCTGGGACGTCTTCAAGGGGCACACGCCGCATCGCCCCTACATCGATGCGGTCAAGATCCGTTGCCCCAGGTGCGGCGCCGAGATGAGCCGCATCGAGGATGTGGGCAACCCCTGGCTGGATGCCGGCGTGGTGCCCTTCTCGACGCTGGACTATCGCAGGGACAGGGCCTACTGGGAAGAGTGGTTCCCGGCGCACTGGATCAGCGAGTCGTTCCCGGGCCAGTTCCGCAACTGGTTCTACAGCCTGCTGGCCATGGCGACGGTGCTCGAGGAGCGCCCGCCTTTCCTGGAGAACTTTTCCTACGCCACGCTGCTGGCGGAAGACGGCTCGCCGATGCACAAGTCCTCGGGGAATATGATCGAGTTCAACGAGGCGGCCGACCGCATGGGCGTGGACGTGATGCGCTGGCTCTATTGCGCGCACCGGCCCGAGAACAACCTGCTCTTTGGCTACCACCGCGCCGATGAGACCCGCCGGCGGTTCCTGCTGCCGCTGTGGAACGTGTACAACTTTTTTGTGAGCTATGCCCGGCTGGATGGCTGGGAGCCCTCACAGGAGGAGTTCAACCCGGAACAGCCCGAAGGCAGCGCTCCTGTCAGTGCAAACCCACTCGATCGCTGGATCGTCGCGCGCTGCAACCAGGTGGCGGATGAAGTCCACAGAGCGCTGGTGGATTCGGACGCGTACGATGCTACCGTGAGCGTCGAGGCCTTTATCGACGATCTGACCAACTGGCATATCCGCCGCAGCCGGCGGCGTTTCTGGAAGAGCGAGCACGACCAGGACAAGCAGACCGCCTATGCCACGCTCTACTATGTGCTGGTGCGCCTGGTGCGCGTGCTGGCGCCCTTTGTGCCCTTTGTGACTGAGGTCATGTACCAGAACCTGGTGCGCGGGGTGCAGCCGGGCGCCTATGAGAGTGTGCACCACACCCTCTGGCCTGAGGTGGAAGCGCAGACGATCGATGAGACGCTGATCGCGCAGATGGCGCTGGCCCGCGAGGCGGCCAGCCTGGGCCTGAGCGCGCGCAACAGCGCCAACATCAAGATCCGGCAGCCGCTGGGCCGGGCGCTGGTGTACGCCGGCGGGCAGGGCGGCGGCCTCTCCGAGGAGTTGGTGGACCTGGTGCGCGACGAGCTGAACGTCAAGACACTCGAGTTTGTGGAGGAAGAGGGCCGTCTGGTGGACTATCGCCTGGCGGGCGAGGGCAGGCTGCTCGGACCCAAGTACGGCGCGCTCTACCCGCGCATCCGGCAGGCGCTGGGCGCGGTGGATGCGTCTGCCGCGGTTCGCAGCCTGCAGGCGGGCCAGAGCATCGACCTGCAGGTGGGCGATGAGATGGTGACGCTGCTCCCCGAGGAGGTGATCATCAACGCCGAGCCCGCCGAGGGGCTGGCGGTGGCCTCGGAAAAGGGCGTCACGCTGGCGATCGATACGACCATCACGCCAAGCCTGCGGGCCGAGGGTCTGGTGCGCGATCTGGTGCGCTATGTGCAGACGCTGCGCAAGGACGCCGACTTTGCGCTGGACGATCGGATCACGGTTGCCCTGCTGCACCTGACCGACGAGGCGCGGGCGGCGGTGGCCGAGTTTGACGCCTATTTCCGCCAGGAGACGCTGGCCACGACGTTGCTGTTCCAAGACGACGGCGTCCCATGGGACGCCGCCGAGAGCCAAAAGCTGGACGGGCAGCCGGTCGAGGTGCGGGTCAGGCGGTAAGAGACCACGGACCATGGACCACGGACGATAGACCATGGCTACGCAGATCTTCAGAGGCGGCGCAGGGTAACCTGCGCCGTCTCTCTATGCCGGATCTCTCTTCCGTCTGTTGCCGGGTGCGAACCAGGGTTCTCTAGAGCGTGGACAGCCCCGGCACCCCGTACTGCGCACCCAGGCGCTCCATGATGGCGAATACGTCCTCCGAGAGCGGGATGCCCTCGCGACGGTTGACGGCCGCGGCGCGCGCCTCGGGCTCGCCGGGCAGCAGCACCTCGCCGCCCTCCTCCGGCTCGCAGGCCCGGATGTATTCGATCAGCGCGTCCATACGCTCGCGGAAGGCCTCCAGCGAGCCAAAGCCCGAGAGGTCCAGCGCGCCAAAGATGTGCCCGATCCCCTGGTGAGTGGCGGGGTGGTTGAACATCTCGCCCACCTGGTTGCCCACCGCAGCCCCCGAGATCACTGCGCTCAAGATCTCCATCATCAGCGCCAGCCCGTAGCCCTTGTAGCCGCCCAGCGGCAGCAGGCGCCAGGCCTGGTTGGGGTCGGTGGTGGGCCGGTCCTGCCTGTCTACGGCCCAGCCCAGGGGGATCTCCTTGCCGTCGATGGCGGCCACCTGGATCTTGCCACGGGCCGTCTGGCTGGTGGCCATGTCCAGGATGATGGGCCCGTGCACGCCGCCCGGCACGCCGATGCACAACGGATTGGTGCCCAGCAGCTTCGTCCGGCCGCCATAGGGCGCCTGCTGGACAACGGTGTTGGTGCTCGAGAACCCGATCATGCCTGCCCCCATGGCCATGCGGGCATAGAGAAAGGCCGCGCCATAGTGCGACGAATTACGCACCGCCACCCAGCCGGAGCCATGCTCACGGGCCAGCTCGATGGCCAGCGTCATGCCCGCTGTGCCCACCACGGCCCCCGGACCATTATCTCCGTCCACCAGCGCGCAGCCGCGGTCCTGACGGACCACTTTGACAGCCGGGCGCGGGTTGATGCCGCCACCCACAAAGCGCTCGGCGTAGACCTCCAGCAGCCGCGACACGCCGTGGCTGGCCAGGCCGTGCAGCTCGCCCTGCACCAGGTTATCAGCCACCGTCCGGGCGTGCTCTGCGGGCACGCCCACGGCCTGAAAGATCTCTGTGGCAAAGCGCAATAACTCGTTCTCGGCAACGCGCACCATACTCATGGGTACTGATCCTCTCTTTACGTGATTCAGATGGAGGCGACAATGACTGGCAGGCCCCGCCGTCGCGGGCGATAGGGCAGCAGAAACAGGCCGCGCACGGGCTCGCCCGTGGACTGGGCGGCGTCGAGCTCCGCGCTGTCGGGCGTCTCGTTCAACGACAGCGTGACCTCCAACCCGTGATGGTTGGGGTCGTAGAGCATCAGCCGCACGCGTCCGCTGGCGGGCTCGCGCTCATAACCCGTGACCACCACCTGGTGGTTCAAGGTGGGGTCACCGCACCGCACTCGAATCAGCACGATGACCGCGGGCTCGCTCCGGTCGAGCCGGCGCAGCAACCGCGGCAACTCGCCCCGGATGGTGGCGCGTGCGGCGCTCCGATCGCTGCGGAGCATCCACCAGAGCGTGCGCAGGGGTACCCACAGCCAGCGCCAGGAGTCGATCTGGCGCCACAGCAGATAGCGATGCAACGCTGTGCCCCAGGCCGGCGGGTAGTAGAGCGCCGGCACCGGCAGGCCGGCATGGTAATAGTCCAACGCTGCATAGCACATCCCGCCGCACAGACCGTACGAGATGCGCTGAGCCGGCCACCGCAGCGGTCCGACGCGGCGTGTGCGGCTCTCCCAGGCGTAGCGGTTGCCAAAGGGCAGCCCATGGCGCGCCGCCTCCATCGGGCTGCGCACACCTGCGGCGCTTGCCTCCGGTGGTGTGACGGCGCGCTCTGGCATAGATCGGTGACTGCCTCAGGCGTCCAGCAGCACTTCGCGGCCGGTGCTGGCGGATTCGTAGATCGCGTCCAGGATGGCCTGCACGTCCAGAATCTCGTCGTTTCTGACCATGCACTCGGTCTCGCCGCGGATACAGGATATGAAATGCACGATCTCGGCGGCGTGGCCCTCAACGGGGATCAGGCCGGTGGGCGTGACGTCCACCATGCTGCCGTGCATGTCCTTGTGGATGCGCAGCGGCGACATGAAAGCACCCGCCTCGGTGCCCAGGATGCGCGTGCCGACGATGTTGCCTTCGATGTGGGCAGCCCAGCAGGCGCGCAGGATCAGCGTGGCGCCGTCCGCAAAGCGGATCAGGGCCACGCCCATGTCGTCCACATCGAACTTGGCCACGTCCCACAGGCCGCGCGGCGTGGCCAGGTCGGTGCGCTTGCCAAAGTTGGCATAGGTCATACCCGAGACGGAGACCGGCTTGGGGTTGCCCATCAGCCAGAGGGCGCGGTCCAGCGCGTGCACGCCGATGTCGATCAGCGCGCCGCCGCCCTGGAACTTGGACTGGGTAAACACGCCCCAGGTGGGGATGCCGCGGCGCCGCATGTAGGTGGCCTCGCCGTGGTAGATCTGGCCCATCTCTCCGGCCTCGACGAACTTGCGCAGGGCCATGGCCTCGGCCTCAAAGCGCATGTGCACGCCGATCTGCAGCACCTTGCCTGCCTTGTCGGCTGCGGCCACCATCTCGCGCCCCTCGGCCAGGTTCATGGCGATGGGCTTTTCGCAGAGCACATGCGCCCCCGCCTCCAGCGCGGCGACGGTGGCGTCGCGATGGGCAAAGTTGGGCGTGGTCACTGAGACCGCGTCCAGTTGCTCGCGCTCGAGCATCTCGCGGAAATCCTCATAGGCGCGCGCGCCGGGGACCCCTGTGGCGATCTCGGCCGCCCGCCCGGGGACCACGTCACACAACGCGACGATCTCGACCCCCGGCACGGCCTGGTAGCCCGGAATGTGTTGCTGCGTGGCGATGCCACCGGTACCGATCACACCTACTCGAATGGTCTTCACTCTTGCTCTCCTGCTCCAATATTGGGCGAACCAAACTAGTATGCGACGGCGGCGCCGTCGTTGCGGGGCTCCGCCCCGGCCAGCAGCGCGCCGCTCTCGGGATCCACCATGATCACCTGCCCGCCGCCATAGTAGCCCGCGTCCTCGGGGATCACGTGGCCGTAGCTCCGCAGGGTCTCGAGGGCCTCCGGGCCGGCGTAGGGCTCGACGTGGAAAGTGGCGCCGTTCTCGTAGGAAAAGCGCGGCGCGTCCAGCGCCTCCTGCGGGCTCAAGCCGTGGTCCACGATATTGCTGAGCACCTGCACCTGGCCCTGGGGCTGCATGAATCCGCCCATCACGCCATAGCTCAGGGCCAGCCGGTCGTCTCTGGTGACCATGGCCGGGATGATGGTGTGGTAGGGGCGCTTGTGCGGCGCCAGGCAGTTGGGGTGCGCCGGGTCCAGCGTGAACAGGGCCCCGCGGTTCTGCAACACCACGCCGGTGCCGGGCACCGTGATGCCGGAGCCAAAGCCCATATAGAGGCTGTTGATGAACGAGCAGGCGTTGCCCTCGCCATCGACGGCGGTCAGATAGACCGTGTCGGGCGAGGTGGGCAGGGGCCAGTGCTCTGGCGTGGCGATGGCGCGTTCTGGCGCGATCTCTGCGCGGCGCTCTGTGGCATAGGCCTCGGAGAGCAGCGCCTCCACCGGCACGTCGGCCAGCGCCGGGTCGGCCACATAGCGTCCGGCGTCCACCATGGCCAGCTTGACCGCCTCCATCTTGAGATGGAGCGTGGCGGCGTCCTCCCTGGGCATAGCCCCCAGGTCGTAGCCCGAGAGGATGTTGAGCGCCAGCAGCGTGGCGATGCCCTGCCCGTTGGGGGGACACTCCCACACGCGATAGCCGCGGTAGAGCGTCGAGATGGGGTCTACCCAGGTGGAGCGGTGGTCGACCAGGTCCTGCAGGCTCAACAGGCCGCCCAGTGCTCGAGAGGTGGCCACGATGGCCTGCGCTACGGGGCCGCGGTAGTAGGCCTCGGGGCCGCCCTCAGCCAGCAGGCGCAGCGTGTGCCCCAGGTCGGGCAGACGCATCCTCTCGCCGGCGCGCGGCGCGCGGCCGCCCGGCAAGAACACCCGGGCGCTCTCGGCGTCGTGCTCCAGCAGGGGCACGGCGCGTCCCCACAGGCTCGCGATGTATTCCGAGACGGGATAGCCGCTCTCGGCATAGTCGATGGCCGGGGCGAGCACGCGCTCCATCCCCAGCCGGCCAAAGCGGGCCGAGAGGTCGCACCAGGCCGCGGGCGCGCCCGGTACGGTGACCGCGAGAATGCCCCGCTGCGGCACTGCATCCAGGCCGCGTTCGGCGTAGGCCTCCGGCGTGGCTGCCCAGGGGGCCCGGCCGCTGCCGTTGATGGCGTACACCCGCCGATGGGCGGCCCAGTACACCAGGCAAAAGATATCGCCGCCCACGCCGGTGGACATCGGCTCGACCACGTTCAGGGTGGCGGCCGTGGCCAGGGCCGCGTCGACGGCGTTGCCGCCCGCCTGCAGGATGCTCAGGCCCGCCTGCGCCGCCAGCGGCTGGCTGGTGGCGACAGCGCCGTTGAACCCGGCCACCGTCGAGCGCCGCGCGGCGCTCGTGCGACGCACCATCTCACTGGCCGGCATTAGGCGTACCCCTGATCGGTCGCCGAAATGTCCGAAAAGGCCGGCTCCAGGGCGTGGTAGAGCGTCTGGTAGACGGGATAGTACTCGTTGTAGACGGTCTCGTTGGCCGCGATGGGCTCGATGCGGTCGGTGATGCGGATGCTGGCCGCGCAGGCCTCGGGCACCGAGGCATAGACGTTGGATCCCACGCCGGCCAGCAGCGCGGCGCCGTAGGCCGTGCTATCGGTGACATTGATGGTCACCAGCTCGGTGCCAAAAACGTCGGCCATGATCTGGCGCCAGACATCGCTGCGGGCGCCGCCGCCCACCGCGCGCACCTGCTGAATGGGGATCGCCATGTCGCGGAAGAGCTCGATGCAATCCCGCAGGCTGTAGGCCACGCCCTCCAGCACCGAACGCACCATGTGCCGCTTGTCGTGGCGCAGGGTCAGCCCCACAAAGGCGCCGCGCGCATCAGGGTCGGCATAGGGCGTGCGCTCACCGGTGAGATAGGGCAGGAACAGGAGCCCCTCGCTGCCCGCCGGAGCCCGCTGGGCTTCTGACGTGAGGATGACATAGGGATCGACGTGGCTGAGCATGGCCACGTTCTTTTCCTCGAGGCCCAGGGTGTCGCGGAACCACCGGAAAGAGCCGCCGGCGGAGAGCGTCACGCCCATCACATGCCATTTGTTTGGAACGGCGTGGCAGAAGGTGTGCAGGCGCCCCTCCACGTCGCGGCTGGGGGTCTCGGTGTAGGCAAAGACGACGCCCGAGGTGCCCATGGTGACCGAGACGAGGCCGGGCTCGACCACGCCGGTGCCCACGGCGCTGGCCGCCTGGTCGCCGGCGCCGCCCACCACGGGCGTGCCCTTTTTCAGGCCCGTGAGTTCGGCGACCTCGGCCGTGATCTCGCCGGTGACCTCGATGGACTCGAAGCAATCCGGCATCCACTCGCGGGGGATCCCCAGCTCGCTGAGGACCTCATCGCTCCAGCGACGATGCTGGACGTCCAGCAACACGGTTCCGGAGGCGTCCGAGACCTCGGTGGCATAGACGCCGGTCAGGCGGTAGCGCAGGTAATCCTTGGGCAGCAGTACCTTGGCCGCCCTGGCATAGACGGCGGGCTCATTCTCGCGCGTCCAGATGATCTTGGGCGCCGTAAAGCCCGGCAGTGCCCGGTTCAGTGTCAGGTCCAGGAAACGCTCGTGGCCGATGGTGTTCATGATCCAGTCGCACTGCGCGGCAGTGCGCTGGTCGTTCCACATGATGCAGGGGCGCAGCACCTTGCCGTCGGCGTCGAGCATCACCATGCCGTGCATCTGGCCGGTCAGGCCAATGCCGGCGATCTCGGCGGCGTCAATGCCCGACTGCTGCAGTACCTGCCGGATGGAATAAACCGCGGCCTGCCACCAGTCCTCCGGGTCCTGTTCGGCCCACAGCGGGCGCGGGGTGTGCATCGGGTATTCGCTGGTGACACTGGCCACGACCTCGCCGGTGTCGTTGATCAGGAGTGTCTTGGTACCGGTCGTCCCGACATCGATTCCCATCAAGTAGGCCATCGCCATCATCCTCCATCGCTAGATCCATCTGCCAGTGACGTTAGTCTAGTGCGCGGAGGCGCTTTGGGCAAGTGAGGGTGAACCAGGGCGCCGCGGTGCACGCCCATTTGGAGTTCATGGATTGCGGAAGAAGCCGTCTTGGTGTATGATGCGGCTCGCAGGTCAGTATGGGGCCTGATAGCTGTAAAAAAGTGCGGAAGGAGACCACTGATGGTCAAGGTTACAATCGATCGTGACGAATGCATTTCCTGTGGCGCTTGCTGGTCGAGCTGCCCCGAAGTCTATGCCGAGTGCGATGACGACGGCCTCACCATGGTCGCGGAAGAGTACCAGGTAGACGGCGATCTCGGCACTGGCGAGATCCCCGATGACCTCGAGGACTGCGCTGTGGACGGCGCGGACAGCTGCCCCGTGGAGGTCATTCACGTCGGCTAGGCTCGCCATCAGGTTTGCCTCAGTTTGAAGCTCCAGGGCCCCCGCCATTCGGTCGGGGCCCTTTCCCTATGGCCTCAGCCGGGCAGGTCCGCTGCTGGCCGCTTGCGCACTCTGCGCCTGTTGAGCGAGGGGCGAAGAGACACGGGCCGTAGCCGCGCTAGCGATGTTCCGTGCGGAAGCAGCCGAGCAGTGCGCTGCATATAGGCGGCGTATTCCGGAAACCGGCCCTGCAGCATCCTCTCCTCACGGCCTACCCGGTAAACGTATACAGGCAGAAAGGTGGCCAGCATACTGAGGCCCGCCACCCCGTTGTGCAACAGAAAGGGTTGGGCCAGGCCCCAGAGGATATAGCCTGCATACAGGGGATGCCGCATCAGCCCATAGACCCCTTCGTCGATCACCGGCTGCCCGCGCCGAATCTGCAGGCCGGCCGACCAGTAGCGTCCCAGGTCCCGGTGTGACCGCCATAGCAGCCAGAGCCCGAGAGCGAAGAGCAGTGTGCCGGGGATAAGGCTCCACGGGCCGAGCCGATAATTCGCCCAGGCTAGCCAGGGCGTGGCGACATGCAGCAGCGGCAGGATGGCCATCCCCAGCCCCGAAAGGGCAGTGAGCAGCCGGTCGGCGCGGGTGGTGCGGTCCTCCAGCACCGGCACACAGGTCCGCTTCCGCGCATGGCGCCAGAGAATGGTCGAGCCTGCGGCCAGCCCGGCAAAGTAGATCAGGTGTGCCATGGATTCCGGTGTCATGGCGCCAGTGTAGCAGCAATACGTTTGCGGGTCACCTCGAACCGGTCGGGTGTGCGACGCCTCTGAGCGTCTGGCTCAAGCTGGCGACATAGTCGTGCAGCGCCTGCGGGCCCTGCGCCGCACGCTCGACGATGGCGCTCCCCACGATGACACCGTTCGCGCCGGTGGCGGCCACCGCGCGGGCCTGCTCCGGAGTCGAGACGCCAAAGCCCACGGCGATGGGGGTTCGGGCCACCGGCCGCAGGGCCACGATCTGGGCCCGCAGCTCCTCCAGCGGGAGCGTGCCGCCGCCGGTGGTGCCCAGTCGGGAGACCAGGTAGAGAAACCCCTGTGTCCGGGCGGCGATAAATGCCTGGCGGGACGCATCAGTGGTGGGGGCGACCAGCAGGATCAACGCGACGTCCTCCTCCTGGCAGGCGCTGGCCAGCGGGCCGGCCTCCTCGGGGGGCAGGTCGGGGACGATCAGCCCGTCCACGCTGCTCTCGCGGCAGCGCCGCGCATAGGTCTTCGGGCCGATCGCCAGGATGGGGTTGGTGTACCCCATGAGCACCAGCGGCTGCTGGATGCCGGCAGACCGGATCTCCCCGGCCAGATCCAGGCAACCCGATGGCGTCATGCCGCTCTGCAGCGCTGCGTGGCTGGCGCGCTGGATGACCGGGCCATCGGCTACGGGATCGGAAAAGGGCACCCCCAGTTCGATGATATCGGCGCCGCCTCGAACAAGGGCGTGCACCAGCGGCAGCGTCGCCTCACGGTCGGGATAGCCCGCGGTGAGGTAGGTGATCAGTGCCGTGCGGCCCTCGGCAGCGGCCGTAGCAAAGGCCCGGCCAATCGCGGCGCCGCCATGGTACGTTGTGCTCATCGCTGTCCCTCCAGCGCAAGAATGGTGTCCATGTCTTTGTCGCCGCGGCCTGATAGGTTCACCAGCAGCACCTGCTCCGGCGGGCGCAGGGGAGCCAGGCGCATGGCCTCCGCCACCGCGTGACAGGATTCCAGCGCGGGGAGGATGCCCTCGGTCCGGGCCAGAGCATGGAACGCCTCCAGCGCGGCGTCGTCGGTGGCCCAGGTGTACTCGGCGCGCGACAGGGCGCGCAGATTGGCGTGCTCCGGCCCAATGGCGGCATAGTCCAGGCCGGCCGAGATGGAGTGTGTGCTCGCGATCTGGCCGTCCTGATCCTGCAACACGTAGGTGTGCACCCCCTGCAGCACACCGGGTCGTCCGCGCTCGGGGTCGGCCAGGCGGGCGGCGTGCAAGCCCGTTTCGATGCCGTGGCCTCCCGCTTCCACACCGATCATCTGCACTGCGTCATCCAGAAAGGGGTGGAACAGGCCGATAGCGTTAGAGCCGCCCCCCACGCAGGCGATCAGCGTGTCAGGCAGGCGACCCATCTGTTTCAGGCACTGCGCCCGCGCCTCACGACCGATGACGCTCTGGAGATCCCGGACGATCATCGGATAGGGGTGCGGGCCCAGCGCCGAGCCGAGCAGATAGTGGCTGTCGCCGACGCTGGCGGCCCAGTCGCGCAGGGCCTCGTTGATGGCGTCCTTGAGCGTGCGCGAGCCTGCGTCCACCGGCCGCACCTCGGCGCCCAGCAGCCGCATGCGGGCGACGTTGGGCGCCTGGCGGGCCATGTCCTCTGTGCCCATGTACACCACGCAGTCCATGCCCAGCAGCGCGGCGACGGTGGCGGAGGCGACGCCGTGCTGGCCGGCGCCCGTCTCGGCGATGATCCGGTGCTTGCCCATGGCCTGCGCCAGCAGCGCCTGGCCCAGGGCGTTGTTGATCTTGTGTGCCCCGGTGTGGGCCAGGTCCTCGCGCTTGAGCCAGATGCGGGCACCGCCGCAGCTGTCGCTCAACCGTCGCGCTTCATAGAGCGGTGTGGGGCGCCCCACATAGTCGCGCAACAGGGCGGCCAGCTCCGACTGCCAGGATGAATCCTCCTTGAGCCGCGCGTAAGCCTCTTCCAGCTCTTGCAGCGGCCGGATCAGCGTCTCGGGGACAAAGCGCCCGCCGTAGGCGCCGTAATAGCCGCGCGCATCGGGCAGCCCGCGCCAGCCGTGATCAGTGCTCATGGTCATGCCGGTCGTACTCCTTGACTTGTGCTATGAATGCCGCCACGCGGTCGGGGTCCTTGATGCCCGGCCGCTCCTCGACCCCTGAGGCTACGTCGACGCCCCAGGGACGTACGGCCCGCAGGCCCTCCTGTACATTCTCGGGCTTGAGACCGCCGGCCAGGATCAGCCGGGCGCCAGTGGGAAGGCTATCCTCCATGCGGGTCCAGGTCCATGCGGCGCCTGAGCCGCCAGCGCGCGCCGGATCGTAGCTATCCAACAGGTAGGCCCACGGCTCGTAATGGTCGAGATTCTCGAGTGCTCCGGGGCGGCCGACACGCCTCGCCAGGATGTACGGCAGGCCAAGGCTGGCGGCGTAAGCGGGCGAATCATCACCGTGGAGCTGCACCAGGTCCAGTCCGCACTGTGCAGACACCTGGCGCACGTGGTCCGCCGGCGCGTTCACAAATACGCCCACCAGCAGGGGGCCGGCGCCCGCGGGGTACGCCCCCCTGACGGCTCGCGCGATCTCGGCTGCCCTATCGACTGAGACATAACGCGGACTGGCGGGGACAAAGATCATCCCCAGCAGGTCAGCGCCGCAGGCGGCGGCGTGCAACGCGTCCTCAACCCGGGTCATACCGCAGATCTTGATGGCGGTCACTGGCCGGCCGCCTTGAGGGCGCGCACGGCCTCACCAGTGTTCGGCGCGGTCACCAGGGCCTCGCCCACCAGGATCGCGTCGATCCCGACTGCCGCCAGCCGGCGCACCTGCTCCGGGGTGTGAATCCCGCTCTCGGCCACGACCAGAGCCCCGGTGGGCAGGAGCGGCCGCAGGCGGGCCGTGGTTTCGATGTCCACAGCAAAGGTGCGCAGGTCGCGGTTGTTGATCCCTACGGCCACGGGCTGCAGCGCGCGGACGGCGCGCGCCTCGTCCGCAGTGTGCACCTCCACCAGCGGCGTCAGGCCCAGCGCCAGAGCCTCGGCATGGAAGTGCGCCAATTCCTCCGGGCTCAGCGCGGCAACGATCAGCAGCACGGCGGCCGCCCCCGCCAGCCGTGCCTCCAGCAACTGGTACGCGTCCACGATGAAATCTTTGCGCAAGAGAGGCCGGGGCATGCCAGCGGCTGCCAGGGTGGCGTGGGCCGCGCGCAGATCACCGAGGCTGCCGTCAAAGCGCGTGGGCTCGGTGAGCACAGAGATCGCGTCCGCGCCGGCGGCGGCGTAGCGCAGGGCCTGCGCAGCGGGGTCCATCTGTGCGTTCAGCGCGCCCCTGGAGGGTGAGGCCCGCTTGATCTCGGCGATCAGGGAGACGCCCGGCGCGCGGAGTGCCTCTGTGAAGGAGGGGCCTGCGGGCGGCCCTGCGTGCGCGACCTGCTCGCGCAGCGCGCCCTCGGGCTCCAGCAACCTGGCAACCGCGACGCGCTCGCGCGACCGGGCGACCAGTTCGTCCAGAATCATGCGGCCTCCTGCGTGTACGCCACCAGACGCACCAGCACATCCGCGGCACGCCCCGAGTCGATGAGCTCAGCCGCCAGGGTGACTCCTTCGGACAGGTTGGTCACCCGACCGGCGATCAACAGCGCGGCGGCAGCATTGAGCAACACCATATCGCGCCGGGGCGAGCGCTGCCCGGCCAGGATGTCGCGCGTGATGACGGCGTTATCTTCGGCGCTGCCCCCGCGAATGTCGCTGAGTGTGGCGCGCCGCAGGCCGAGGTCGGCGGGGTCGAGCGTATAGGTCGCGACGGTCCCCTGTTTCAGTTCGGCGACCAGGTTGGGACCTGTGACTGAGAGTTCGTCGAGCCCGTCTACACTGCTCACCACCATGGCGGCCTCGGAGCCCAGATCTGCCAGAACGTGCGCCAGCGGCTCCACCAACTGGCGGTCATAGACGCCGATCAGCTGGAGCGAGGCGCCCGCGGGGTTGGTGAGGGGCCCCAGCAAGTTAAAGACCGTGCGCACGCCCATCTCGCGCCGCGGGCCGATGGCGTGGCGCATCGCGGGGTGCAGGCCAGGGGCAAAGAGGAACCCGAACCCAACTTCGTCGATGCAGCGTCCCACTTGCTCCGGTGTGAGATCGAGCCGCACGCCCAGGGCCTGCAACACGTCGGCGCTGCCCGACTGGCTGGACACGGAGCGGTTGCCATGTTTGGCCACAGCCACGCCGGCCGCCGCCACGACAAAGGCAGCGGTGGTAGAGATGTTAAAGGTGTGCGCACCATCGCCGCCGGTGCCGCAGGTATCGATCAGCGGCTGCCGCGTGGGCTTGACCGGCATGGCGTGGCTGCGCATGGCGCGAGCCATCCCCACGATCTCGCCGATGGTCTCGCCTTTGGCGCGCAGGGCGGCCAGAAAGGCGCCGATCTGCGCCGGCGTCGCGTTGCCATCCATGATCTGCATCATTACGGCTTCGGCCTGGGGTGTTGTGAGGTGATTGCGCTCCAGCACCTGCTGGATGGCTGCCGAGAGGGAGACAGTGTCGGGCGGTGCTGCGGTGGCATGCCGGCCCGTGCCCATCTCCAGCAGGTTCTGCAGCATGCGCTTGCCGTCGCGGGTGAGGATCGATTCGGGATGGAACTGGACGCCCAGGGTGGGGGCGTCGCGGTGCTCGAGGGCCATGATCTCGCCATCGTTGGCGCGTGCGGTCACCCGCAGCGCCTCCGGCAGCGGCTCCTGGACGACCAGCGAATGGTACCGGGTGGCGTCAAAGTTGCTGGCGACGCCGTCAAAGAGCGCGCCACCCTGGTGGGTGATGCGCGAGATCTTGCCGTGCATCGGCACCGGCGCGCGGGACACCCGCCCGCCAAAGACGTGCGCGATACACTGGTGGCCCAGGCAGACGCCCAGAATGGGGATGCGGCCGTGGAACCGGCGGATGGCTTCGTTGGATATCCCTGCGTCGCGCTCGGGCGTTCCCGGGCCCGGCGAAACGAGCAGATGGCTGGGCCTGGCGCGCTCCAGGTCATCCACGGTGACGGTATCGTTGCGGTAGACCGAAACCTGAGCACCGAGTTCGCCCAGATACTGGACCAGGTTGTAGGTGAAGGAATCGTAATTGTCGATCACGGCGATCATCGCGCACCTCCTGCGATGGATGTCTGGCCCTCGGCCAGTTCGATGGCCCGCATCAGCGCCCGGAGCTTGGACTCCGTTTCCAGATACTCTGTCGCGGGGTCCGAGTCTGCCACGATGCCTGCGCCCGCCTGCATGTACAGATCCTGTCCTTTTAGTACACAGGTGCGAATGGTGATGCAGGTATCGAGGTTGCCCGAGTAGCTGACATAGCCCACGGCCCCACCGTAGGGGCCGCGCCCTTCTGGCTCGAGTTCATCGATGATCTCCATGGCACGCACCTTGGGGGCGCCCGAGAGGGTGCCCGCCGGGAAGCTGGCCTGCAGGGCGTCGAGCGCGTCCTTGTCGTCGGCAAGCTGGCCCTCAACGCTGGAGACAATGTGCATCACATGCGAATAGCGTTCGACGGCCATGAGTTGCGGGGTGCGCACCGTGCCATAGGCACAGACCCTGCCCACGTCGTTGCGCGCCAGGTCCACGAGCATGACATGTTCGGCGCGCTCCTTGGGATCCGCGAGCAGTTCGATCTCGAGAGCGCGGTCCTCTTCGGGGGTGGCGCCCCGTGGTCGGGTGCCTGCCAGCGGTCGCGAAGTCACCAGCCCGTCCTCCACGCGCACCAGCATCTCCGGCGAGGCGCCGACCAGGGTGAGGTCCTCGGGCAGCTCCAGGTAGAACATGTAGGGCGAGGGATTGACGCGCCGCAGGGCCCGGTACAGGTCCAGCGGCCTGGCCGTGGTTGTGCGGTGGAGTCGGCGCGACGGGACCACCTGGAAGATGTCGCCCGCGACGATGTACTCGCGCGCCCGGCGAACGGCCTCCTCATAGGCATCCCGGGTAAAGGCGGATTCAGCCGAGGGAGGGGTTCCGGGCGCCTGCAAGGACGGCTCGGGCGCGGGCACCGGCCCGGCCAGACAGTCCAAGATATCCTCCATGGCGCGCTTGGCCTCCGCCCGGGCCTGAGCCGGGGGTGCGGCCGGACGTTCGTGGACCATGACCAGCAGGCGGTGCTTGAGGTGGTCATAGGCGACCACGCGGTCCACCAGCGCCAGGGACGCGAGGGGCAGGCCAAGGGTGTCGGGCGGCGCATCGGGCAGGCGCTCAAAGCAACGCACCAGATCGTAGCCGAGCATGCCGATCGCGCCGCCGGTGAAACGGGGGAGGTCGGGGGCCAGCGGACCGGCGTAGACGGGCAGAATGCGCCGCAATACGTTGAGCACATGGCCCTCTGCGGGATCAAAGCGGGTCTCCTGGCCATCGGCATCTGTCAGAATGATGCGGTCGGGCCAGGCCTGTAACAGTGCCCCTGGGCGGGTCCCGATAAAGGAGTAGCGGGCCATGTGCTCGCCGCCCTCGACGCTCTCCAGGAGCGCGCAGGCGCCCAGAGAGCGGAGTTTGTAAAGGGCAGAGATAGGTGTCTCCAGGTCGGAGGGCACCTCGCGCACCAGGGGCGGGCCTATGGTCTTGCGGTCTGCGGTTCCGGTGTTCATTCTTCATCCTCTCCCGTTGGCGAATGCAATCGCTGCTCAACACACTGCCTGTGCTGCATCTGTTGCGGGGAAAAGACAAAAGACTCCCCGTCCCCGCAGAGATTCACTCTCAGCGGGGCGAGGAGCCAAAGGCTCTCGCGGTGCCACCCACCTTTGCTGGCGCCTGAAACAAAAACACCCGCCAGAGACGGGTAGAATTCAGGGAGCCAACCTCTCTTCAGATACGGGGCTCCGGCCATACGTTGGCCCGTAACCCGATATCCTGCGCTGCGTTAACGGGGCGCCTCCGGTGCGTACTACTCGGGTGGCGTCAGCCGACCATCCCTTTCGGCGCACAGCTCGCGGGCCCATTCGATCGTGCTCTCGGCATCGGGCTCACACCTGTCCCCGACTCTCTGAGCCGCACCACACGACCTACTCTTCCCGGTCATCGCTCTGTCTCGCTCGATTAGGCCAAGTGTACACGGATGAGCGTAGGATGCAAATTGCTCATGGCGGCATGGAATGGTCGCAGGGAGAGCCGAGCACTGCTTTGACAGACCGTAGGCCTTCCGGTATGATGAAGAAACAGGTAACTCGATGAAGCGATGGATTGATCGGTATATTCCTTCCGGCCTGCAACGGCCGCCGGGCGTGTTGATAGCGCTCGCGGCCGCTTTGTTGTTGGTGCTGTTGGCCCACCTTGCGACGCCAGATGGCCCGCGGGATTCCGGCGGCAGCACTGTACTGGCCGGCAGTGTGGCGGAGCGGGCACTGCTAACCTTTCGAACGGCAACGCCGACCAGTACCCCCACGCCGATGCCGACTGCGACCCGGACGGCGACGGCGACGCCGACGTGGACGCCAATGCCCTCACCCACGGCGACCCAGCCGCCAGCCACCCTGGTGCCCACCGGGACACCCGCGCCGACAGACACACCGGCCCCGACGGCGACGGCCACTCCGGCCATGACCGCCACGCCTACAGCGACGCCGCGCCCGCAGCCGACGCCCGACGGCGTCGTGCGCACGCTGGATGTCCCCATTCTCATGTACCACTATGTCTCGACACCGCCCGAGGGTGCGGGTGCGGTACGCCGGGACCTGTCGGTGCCCCCGGAGCGTTTTGAGGAGCACCTGGCCTATCTGCGCGAGGCGGGCTATACCTCGGTTTCGCTGCGGGACCTGGTGCTGGCCTTGACCATTGGGCTCCCCCTGCCGGAGCGCCCCATCGTGCTCACCTTTGACGACGGCTACCGTGATGCCTATGAGCACGCCTATCCGCTGCTGCAAAAGTACGGCTTTACCGGGACGTTCTTTTTGATCACGAGCGCCATCGATGAGGAGAACCCCAACTATGTCACCTGGGAGCAGGTGGCCGAGATGGCCGCCGGCGGGATGGCGATGGAGGCCCACGGTTACACGCACGAGGCCATGGAAGGGCGCGAGCGCGACTATTTGATCTGGCAGATGCTGGGCTCCAAAGAGGCTATCGAGGCTCGTACGAACGAGACCGTGCGTTTCTTCTGTTACCCTTCCGGCTACTATGACGAGCACGCCATGCAGGTGCTGCATGAACTGGGTTATTGGGCGGCGACCACCATCGAGTTCGGCCAGGAGCACGGCTCCGAGAGTCTGTTCGATCTGCATCGTGTCCGCATCCACGGTGATTACACAGCGGACCGGCTGGCGGCTCTGCTTGAGGCGCTGCGGGAGTCATGAATCAGGACGCCCTGACGCTGGCCGCCATCCGAGACGAACTGGCCGGCTTGCTCACCGGCGGCCGGGTGCAGCGGGTGGTGCGCCCGTCGGAGCTCAGCCTCGGTCTGGAGATCTATACCGGCGAGCGGCATCAGCTCCTGCTGAGCGCCGAGACGGATGGAGGCATCTGCCTCTCTGAAGAGCGGGCACGCCGCGGCGTAGATGCTGCCTCACCTCTCCAGTTGCTGTTGCGCAAGTACGTGGATGGCGCGCGCCTCAGCAGTATCACGCAGCCTGCACTGGAACGCGTCCTTCGATTCAGCTTTGTTGGTCCGGAGCGCTCCGTGGACCTGATCTGTGAGATCATGGGCCGGCTGAGCAACCTGATCCTCGTGAGTCCGGAGGGTGTGATCCTCGAGTGTGCGCGGCGCGTGCCGGCCCGCGTCAACCGTTACCGCACCGTACTCCCCGGCCAGCCCTACGTGCCGCCGCCACCCCAGGACAAGTTGGCCGCAGATGAACTGGATAGCGCCGCGCTGGCTCGGGCGCTTGAGGCCCAGCCGGGGCCGTTGTTTCGCCGGCTGGTGCAGGCGGCATCGGGAATCAGCCCCCTGCTGGCGCGCGAGATCGTATACCGTGCCACCGGCGACCAGGCGGCGGAATGGCCACTGGACGACGCCACCTGGCATCGACTGTTCGGCGTGTTGCAGGAGATGCTGCGGCTCCCAGAGACACACGCCTGGGTGCCCTCCATGGGCTATCAGGTCCAGCAGGGCGAGGCTGTGGCTGTCGCGCTGGCGCCCTATGTATTGACGCACTGCGACCGGTGGGAGCCGGTGCCTTCGATCAGCCGTGCGGCCGCCACCCCTCTCGGCAAGGAACGCCCCACGGATGCCTATGCCGGGGCGCGCGCCGAGGTGCGGGCGCTGGTGGATGAGCAGATCGAGAGGCAGCGCGCGCGGCTGGCGTCACTGGAGCGCGCCAGTGTCTCGGCAGAGGAGTTGGCCGAGCTGCAACTTCAGGGGCAGGCGATTCTGGCCATGGCCTGGGCCATCGCGCCCGGGCAGACGGAGCTGGCCTGCCGGCAGGGCGATGTCACCGGCGAGAGCGGCCCGGAGGGCGACGCCGAACTGCACATTCCTCTCGATCCAGGTCTCTCCCCCGCGGAGAATGCCCAGGCGGTCTTTCGCGCCTACCGCAAGCGGCAGTCGGCAGGAGAGCAGGTGCCGGAGCGCATCGCCGAGACGGAGCGCGAGTTGGCCTACCTTGAGCAACTGCGGACTGATGTCGACCTGGCCGAGGACCGTCCCGCGCTCGAGGCTGTGCGCCTTGCGCTGCAGGAGGCGGGCTACATCTCGGAGGATCGCCGGCGGCCGAGAACCGAACGCCCGGGTCCGCTGCAGATTCGTACCGCGGGCGGTGCCCTGATCCTCGTCGGGCGCAACAGCGCGCAGAACGAGACGGTGACCTTTGGCCTGGCCAGTCCGCACGATCTGTGGCTGCATGTCCACGGGGTGCCGGGAGCACATGTGGTCCTCAAACAGGCAGGGTTAGCGGCGGAGGAGGATCTGCAGCTGGCAGCGGCCCTGGCGGCGTATTACTCCGCGGCCCGAGAGGAATCCCAGGCGCTGGTGGACGTCACCGAGCGTCGGCATGTGCGGCGAATCCCCGGCGGGCGGTCGGGGATGGTCACCTATCGCAATGAGAGCACCCTGAGTGTGGCGCCGCGAGGCCCACAGGCCGGGGACGAGGAGGGCTGACGTGCCGGTAAGGCTGACGCGGCCCCAGTTCGACGCCCTCGTGGACGAGGCCGTGGATCATCTGCCCGAGTGGGTGGGTGAGCACATGGAGAATGTCTATGTCACCACGGCGATGTGGCCCACCAGAGAGCAGCTTGACGGCTCGCGCGTCGGCCGGCATGCCTTGCTGCTGGGTCTGTACGAAGGTGTCCCGCTGACCAGGCGCGGCCGTGGCTACCACCTGATCACCCCCGACCGGATCACACTGTTCCAGCGATCTCTGGAGCTGGTGGCGAATGACGACAGGGACCTGGTGCGGCTGATCCAGAGCACGATCGTGCACGAGATCGGGCACCACTTTGGGATGTCCGAGGAAGAACTGGACAGGCTCGAGTCCGAGGAATAGCAGCGCCGCCGTCAGCAACCGGAGCTAACGGCGGCGCTTTCGTGAACGAGTGTTTACTGGATCGTGTAAAGGTCCACAGGGGCGCTGACAGCCATGTTGCCGGCCGAGTCGTACGCCACGACGTGCACCACGAAAGAACGCGCGCCCGGTGGCGGTGCAAAGGCGGGCAGAGGCCCCACCATGGCTTGCAGAGCGTCAACGTTTTCGATCTCCCCGGGCAGCGCAGCATAGTCCACCCGCACTGAATAGGGCGGAATGGTGCTGGTGCCCACCAGGTAGCCGTTCAGATACAGTTCCACCTTGCGAATGGCGACATTGTCCCGCGCATCCACCTTGACAATGACTGCATCCTCCTTGTCGGCGGGCTGGAAGGTGCGATCCTTGTCGCGTTTCTCCTTGTCGGGGTTGAGCACGGGCAGATCGGTACCAGGTATGGTTACCTTTACCGTTGGGGCCTGGTTGTCCACGATCACTGGCACGTTCGCCGTTCGCACGTTGCCGCCATCGATCACGACGAGCTGCAATACATAGCGGCCGTCCAGCCCGTTGGTGTCCCACATGCCGAGAACGTTGTTGTCGATTCGGTCACCGGATTCCCCGGTGATCGGGGTCCACTGGGTGGGCTCGTTGCCCTCACCTATCTGCAACCAGAACCGTTCCTGGCCTCCTGCCCTGGCGTTACCGGTGATGGTGACCACGCCACCAACCGATTGGTAGGGCCGCGGCGAGATGATCGCCATATCCTGTCCGGAATAGTCGGGGCCGTGGGCGTCGCACATCTCTGTGGGCGGCTGAGGTATCCCCTCCTCAATCACCCAGTCTCCCGCTTCGGGGGGATAGACCGCAAAGACCACCGTCTCGACGACATCCGGGGGGCAATAGGGTGTGGCGATCTGACCGGTGGTGCGGTCGATCTGGAAGGGCACATGCACGTCATCGTGGTCGGTGGGCACGGTGCCGGCGATGAAAATCTCCTCGCGTGTGGCCGGCGTGTACTCGGTGGGCAGCTTGCCCGAGACCGCGTCCACTGTCGCGCTGACAATGCCCTCCGGGCGCACGAATTGCTCGACGGGTTTGCCCTCATGCAGATAGGTCATGATCCGTTGCCAGAGCGGCGCGGCGGTACGGATGCCTGCGGCACCCTCAGCCATGGCATCGTGGTTGGTGTTGCCTGTCCAGATGGCCGTGACGAACTGCGGTGTGAATCCAACCGTCCAGCCATCGTGATAGTCGTTGGTTGTGCCCGTCTTGGCGGCCACGGGCCGGTCGGGCAGGGTCAGTGCGTTCACCGAGCCAAAAGCCGGCGTACGAGCGGCATTGTCGGACAGGACGTGAGTGGTCAGGTAGGCGACCTGCGGCGAGAGTACATCACGCCGTTCGGGCTGCAGGTAGCGATAGATCTCCTCGCCCCTGGCGTTGTTGACCTGCAGAATCGACACGGGGTCGAGTTGCCGGTAGCCCGGCATGACGTCTTGCGTTCTCTTGGGCGTCCCCAGCATGGTGCCGTTGTTGGCAAATACGGAAAAGGCATAGGCCATATCGATGACCTTGACCGCGCTGCCGCCCAGCGCAGTGGAGAGGCCATAGCCGGTTCCCTGGAGCGTCTCGATGCCCATGGCGTGGGCCGTATCGATCACGGGAACAATGCCAACCCAGTTCATGAGTTCGACTGCGGGGATGTTATACGAGTTGGCCAGCGCCGATCTCAGCGACTGCGGGCCGTGGAACGTCTTGGAATAGTTCTCCGGCTCATAGTCCTCGTGTGGCGGGTTCGGATAGGTCATGGGGATATCCATGATCATCGTCGCGGGCGTATACGCCTGGGCAAAGGCCGTGGCATAGACAAAGGGCTTGAAACTCGATCCTGGCTGCAGCTCAGCGAGGGCCATATTGATCTCGCCGTCGATCTCTTTATTGCGATAATCCAGGCTGCCGACCATGGCGAGAATCTCGGCCCGTTTCGCATCCAGCACGATAATCGCGGTATTGGTGAGCTTGTTGCGCTCGCCGATCTCGGCGACGTGGTCTCGCGCCATCTGCTCGACAGTGTTCTGAATCTCCATGTCGATCGATGTGATGACCTGCAGGCCGCCGCCGTATACCATGTCGGTGCCATAACGCTTCTCCAGTTGCTCCCGCACATAGAGCACCCAGTGGGGTGTCTGCATATCGATCGTGGCCGGGGCGATCTGGAGGGTCTCCTGCTTGGCGGCAAAGGCCTCCTCCGCAGAGACATAACCCTCGAGATAGAGACGGTCAAGGACCATCTCCTGGCGCTCCTTGGCGGTTTCAGGATATGCCAGAGGGGTGAGCGCCGGATACTGCGGCAGGGGGACGAGCATCGCCGCCTCGGCCAGAGTCAGGTCGCTGGCGGACTTGTTAAAGTAGGTCTGCGCTGCGGCCTCGATACCGCTGGCCATGTTGCCGTAAAAGATGTTGTTCAGGTAAGCCTCGAGAATCTGATCGCGGCCCTCTCGGCCGGGATTCTGCCGCATCAGCTCGACCGTCATGATCATCTCTTTGAGCTTGCGGATATAGTTGCGTTCCGCGCGTTCCTCAAGCGTGTCAAAGAGGACAAGCTTGACCACCTGCTGCGGGATTGAGCTTCCACCGCCGAGGTTCTCTCCGCTCAGCTCGCCATATACAGCGCGCATGACGCCTTCGACGTTGACGCCGTAGAAATTGGTGTACAGCGTCTCGTCGTAAAAGTTCTTGTCTTCCATTGCGACGGTGGCATCGATCAGGTACTGGGGCAGGCTATCCAGGCTCACCCAGGTACGCCGGCCGCCGTCAGGAGGGATGATCTCATACAGGAGGTGCTCGCCGGTGCGATCATAAATCCGCGTGGTCTCAAAGGCGTCGAGGCTGCGCTGGCGGATTTCGTCAGCGGGGGGGAGTTCTGCGGCAAAGGAGGCATACACCGTAAAAGCTGTGCCCCCGACCAGGCCCACCGCGCCGACCAGCAGGCCCACACTGCCCAGCACCAGGATAAGCAGGAGGCGGAGGAGGATAACTCCTCCGCCCGATCGCTTGCGTTTCCGAGTCAGGGTCCGGATGTGCCGGCTGTTCATGGTTAGCTCTCGTCGAGAGCGTCAGGCATCTGCAGTCTGGGTGCGGCGCCGCCGCTCTTGGCCCGGAAGGCCTGATCCAGTGCGTCGAGCTCGTCCGATGGGTCGAGACCCAGCAGACCGTCGCTCAAGTCGCCCAGGACGTCGGCGCCCAGGGGTTCGAACATCTCAGCTGCCGCGAGCTCGGCCTCTTCCGCGGCACGCTCTTCCTCGGTACGGAAGCCTGTGCCCGCGGGGATCAGCTTGCCGATCAGCACGCTCTCCTTGAGGCCGCGCAGGTCGTCGACCTTGCCCTCCACAGCGGCCTCGGCCAACACACTGATGGTGTGCTGGAAGGATGCCGCCGAAAGGAAGCTCTCGGTGTTGAGCGCCGCCTTGGTGATGCCGAGCACGTTGGGCTCACCCTGTGCGGGCTCGTTGCCGGCCTCGATCGCCTCCTGGTTGACCTGCTCGAAATCAAAGCGATCCACGAGCTGGCCGGGGAGAAAGCTGGTGTCACCACTCTCGACCACGTTCACGCGGCGCATCATCTGACGCACCACGACCTCGATATGCTTGTCACTGATATTCACGCCCTGCGAGCGGTACACCTTTTGGATCTCGAGCACCAGATACTCGCGCACCGCCTCGACCCCCATGATCTGCAGGATCTCGTGCGGGTTCTTGACACCCTCGGTGATCTGCTCGCCCGCCACGACCTTGTCTCCGTCGGACACGCGCAGCCGCGACGTTGCCGGGATCGGGTACTCGCGCTGAACGATCTCCTCATGGATGATCACGATGCGGTCACCATCGATCGTCACGCGACCGCTGGCCTTGGCGACGAGGGGCTCGCCCTCTTCCAGGATCGCCATCGCCTGACCGCGCTCGACGTTGTCGCCCTGCGTCACGACGACTTCGTACCCCTCGGGCACTGTGTGCGAGGCGCGGCGCCTGGTGACGTCGATGATATCCACAAAGCGCTGGTCGCCCTCGGTACGCACCGTCACGCGGCCACTCAGATCGGCGATGATAGCCTCACCGCGGGGCACGCGGGCCTCGAAGAGCTCCTGCACACGGGGCAGACCCTGTGTGATGTCGCCTGCGCCGGCCACGCCGCCGGTGTGGAAGGTGCGGAGCGTCAACTGCGTTCCGGGCTCACCGATGGATTGCGCCGCGACGATGCCCACGGCCGCGCCCAGCTTGACCATCTCGTTACGCGCCAGATCCAGCCCGTAGCACTTTTGGCACATGCCGTAGCGCATGCTGCACGTGAGAGCCGACCGCACATACACGCGGTCAATCTTGCTGTTCTCAATCTGCTCGGTGATGTACTTGTCAATATACTCGTTGCTTTCAAGGATGATCTCACCCGTATCGGGATCGACGATGCGCGCGGCGCTGTAGCGACCATAGATCCGCTCGCCCAGGGTTTCGCCGGCATCTTCCGAGGACGCGCGATCGATCCAGATGCCCTGGGTCGTTCCGCAGTCCTCCGAGTTCACAATGACGTCCTGCGTCACATCGACGAGGCGCCGTGTGAGGTACCCGGCATCGGCCGTGCGCAGCGCGGTGTCAGCCAGACCCTTGCGCGCGCCGTGCGTCGAGATAAAGTACTCGAGCGAAGTCAGTCCTTCGCGGAAGTTGGACCGGATGGGCAGCGACATGATGCGCCCCGAAGGGTCGGCCATCAGGCCGCGCATACCTGCCAGCTGGCGAATGGGCGTAAGGCCACCCTTGGATGAGCCCGAGTTGACCATGATGCCCAGGGAGCTATTGGGGTCCAACTCCTTGGCCACCGCATCGGTGACCTCGTCCGTGGCGTCGGTCCACAGGTCCACGGTCATCATGTAGCGCTCGCTCTCAGTGATCAGACCGCGGCGATACTGCCGCTCCACCTCGGCGACCTGCTCATTGACGCGTTCCAGGATGACGGCTTTTTCGTCAGGCACATGGATATCGTCGATGGCGATGGTGGTGCCCGAGATCATGGCATACTTGAAACCGATATCCTTGATGGCGTCCACCACCTCACCGGTGTCGTCGACACCCAGCCGCTCGTAGCAGTCGGCAACGACCTCCTTAAGGCCGTTCTTGTCCAGCACACGGTTGACAAAGGGCACGGTATCCGGCAACGCGGCGTTAAAGAGCACGCGACCGACGGTGGTATCGATGAGCTCGCCGTTGCCATCCTTATGATTGGCGTACTTGATAGCGGCATGGACGTTCACCGCGCCGAGCGAGTAAGCCAGGTCGACCTCATCCGCTGAGGAAAAGACCATGCCCTCGCCCTTGACGCCGGCCTCGTCCATGGTCAGGTAGTAGCACCCCAGCACCATGTCCTTGGAGGGGCCCACTTCGGGCTCGCCATTGGCCGGGCGCAACAGGTTGTGGCTGGAGAGCATCAGCTCCCGTGCCTCGCGGACCGCGGCTTCGGAGAGCGGCAGGTGCACGGCCATCTGGTCCCCGTCAAAGTCCGCGTTAAAGGCGGAGCACACCAGGGGATGCAGGTGGATGGCACTGCCCTCTACAAGGATCGGCTCAAAGGCCTGGATGCCCAGACGGTGAAGCGTCGGAGCACGGTTGAGGAGCACGGGGCGGGTCTTGATGACCTCCTCCAGCACCTCCCAGACCTCGGGGGTCTCGCGCTCTATCAGGCGCTTGGCGCCCTTGACGTTGATGGCGTGCGAGTACTCGACCAGTTTGTGCATCACAAAGGGACGGAAGAGCTCCAGCGCCATGCGCTTGGGCAGGCCGCACTGGTACAGTTTGAGCTGCGGGCCCACGACGATCACCGAGCGACCGGAATAGTCCACGCGCTTGCCGAGCAGGTTGCGGCGGAACCGTCCCTGCTTGCCCTTGAGCATGTCCGAAAGGGACTTGAGTTGGCGGCGGCCACGCAGCGAGATCGCCTTGCCCCGCCGGCTGTTGTCGATCAGCGAATCGACGGCCTCCTGAAGCATACGCTTTTCATTGCGGATGATCACCTCGGGCGCCTGAAGCGACATGAGGTGCTTGAGGCGGTTGTTGCGGTTCACAACGCGCCGGTAGAGGTCGTTCAGGTCCGATGTGGCGAACCGGCCGCCGTCGAGTTGCACCATGGGGCGCAACGAGGGCGGAATCACCGGCAAGACAGTCAGGATCATCCACTCCGGGCGGTTGCCCGAGCGGCGGAGCGCCTCAGTGACCTGAAGGCGGCTCACGGCCTTCTTCTTGCGCTGCTTGGAGTGCGTGGTGCGAATCTCTTCCTTGAGCTCGTCAGAGAGCTTTTCCAGGTCGATCTGTGAGGCGATAGCGTAGATGGCCTCTGCACCCATGGCTGCCTTGAACACGCGGCCCCAATTGTCGGACAGATCGCGGAACTGGATCTCGGTGATGAGCTGCTTTGGACGGAGGCTCATCAGTTCGTCGCGCTTGTCCTCAAAGGAGAGCCGAATCTCCTCCAGCTTGGTTTCGAGGCTCTCGTGGTACTGGCTGCGCCGGCCCTCAGCCTTGGCGCGGGCCGCAGACAGCTCCTCCTCGATGGGAGCGAGCTTTTCGTCGCTCTCCTCCGAGTAAACCGTCTCGATCCGGCTCAGCTCATCCTGGACGAACTGATTCAGCGTGGAGAGGTTCGCGCGGGTGACCTTGTCGCCCTGCGTCGCGACGACCGTGTCAGTCGGGCTAAACACGACGTCTTGCGTGGCCTGGCTGTCGAGCATGCGCTCCAGAGACTCACGCAGTTGCGTGGCCTCGCTCATGACGCGCTCGATGGCCTGGTCGCGGCGGGTGCGAATCTCTTTTACGATGACCTGCTCCCGCTCCTCGCCTGCCTCGTCCTGGGTCGAGAGCGCCTCATCGATGGCGCCAATGCCCTGTTCTGCCTGCTCGGTATACCTGGCGATCTCCTTGTTGAGATCCTCTTCCAGCCGGTGCAGTGCGCGCTGGCGGGCGGCCTCGTCGACCTCGGTGATGATGTACTGGGCGTAATAGAGCACCCGGTCCAGGTTACGCTGCGAGATGTTCAGCAGCAGGCCCAGGTAGCTGGGCGAGCGCCGGGTGTACCAGATGTGGGCGATCGGTGTGGCCAGGTCGATATGGCCCATGCGCTCGCGACGCACGCGAGAATGGGTGACTTCGACGCCACACTTGTCGCAGACGATGCCACGAAAGCGGACCTTTTTGTACTTGCCGCAGTAGCACTGCCAGTCCTTGGTGGGGCCAAAGATGGCCTCACAGAACAGGCCGTCCTTTTCGGGGCGCAGGCGGCGATAGTTGATCGTTTCGGGCTTGGTGACCTCACCGTAGGACCAGGCGTGAATCTGCTCAGGGGAAGCGAGGCTGATCCTCAGGTTCTTGATGTCGTTGATCTCCAAGGTGCCCTCCTATGACATGAGGCGTGCGCGGATGGCTAGGCTTTACTCAAGCACAAAAACCCCCGGCCATGCCCGCAAGTGGCATGTATCGACCGAGAGTCTGGATTAGGCTGTCCTAATGCTGTACAATAGGCGAGGAAAAGCAATACGCATTAACTCTGCGCAAAGTGGTGAATTCACAGCAAGTCATAGTATACTGTTTCTTCCGCCGTGTCAAATCCGCCAGATGACGAGAGTGTCGAAAAACGGCATCGAGATTGGCACCGAGCCACGGAGTTGTGCATACTACGAGCAAGAGCAGGGATGGC